>JACCDG010142077.1_pt1 | contig 17271 bp, 18 predicted proteins | sample 7442471 | NCBI WGS metagenome assembly JACCDG01 (sample SAMN15323444, study PRJNA562643) | freshwater metagenome | isolation source: river surface water | place: USA:Blue River Watershed | collected 2017-08-17 | reverse complement strand
CACGTCGTCTTTTTTGGCGCCTGGAATCTCTGCCTGGATGGAGTAACCGTCATCGTCTTCATGCAAATCCATTCGGATTTCTGGAGCGGATGAATCAAATCCGAACGGACGACGCATGAAACCGCGAACCACCTCTTCGATATCGTTGAATTGATCGTGCAGTGACAGTTTTTTCATTTGCTGTTCCTCGTTGTTAATGGGGAAAACATTTTTCCCATCACCAGTATCCCGAGGACCAACTCCGATATCCGTATCGTCCAACACCAAGCAGGATTTCGATCTATGTGCGACGACGCGCAAGTTGCGGGATGCATCGCGCCCTACAGTTCTCCGGTCGAAACGATCGTTTCGACGGGTAAATCAATCAACATAGGAGAACTCAGTGAAAAACTTTCTGAAAGCCTTCATCCGCGACGAACGCGGACTCGCTGCGGTCGAGTACGCCATCGTTGCCGGTGTCGTCGTTGCTGGCTTGGTTGGCGTGTTCGAGTTGATCGGCACCGAAGCCACGGATCGCCTCAACGAGCTCTACAACGCACTCGCCTAACAGGCAGTCCTCGTAGCAAACGGTGTCCGGGTGGTGTCTTCCCTCCCCGCTGCCCGGACACCCCCGCAAGGCTCTCCCATGAAAACCATTCCGCTCATGCAAGTGGCAATCCTGATCCCGGCCGTTTTTTATGCGGCTTTCCTTGATTGGAAAACGAGACGCATCCCGAACGTATTGAGCGCTTTCATCGCCATCGGAGGCGTCACCTATCTTGCCGTCGAGCATTCGATGGCGACCGCGCTCGGCGGCCTGACGCAAGGTGTCATCGCGGGACTCGCCTGTATGCCGATCTATCTCGTGCGCGGTATGAGCGCCGGAGACGTAAAGCTGATTTCAGCGACGTCGATTTGGTGGACGGCGACCCAGTTGCTGATCGCGCTCGCTGCGACAGCAATCGTCGGCGCCATTCTGGCGGTCATCTACATCTGCGCCACGCGGGATGCAACACATGTTCCGTATGCGATGGCGATTGCAACTTCGACCATCGGAACCGCCTTGACCGTATGAGAAACTCATGAACTACGAAACGCGTAAAAACTTTTGGTTGATCGTCTTCGCGCTGATCTTCGCGGGTGTCGCTGCTTGGTTGGCAACACGCTGGATGGATACGCAGCTCGCGACCACCTCCATCGGAAAACCGGCTTTCTCCAATACGGTGATTGCCGCGCAGGATATTCCGCTCGGAAAGCGAATCGAAACCGCCGACGTCCGAGCCGTTCGGGCAACACAGGCGAGTATTCCGGCAGATGCCTTCGTCAAGACGGAAGAGGTGGTGGGGCATGTGTCGAAGTCCGCCTTGTTCGCGGGTGAGGTAGTGATAAATCGGCGCTTGTCTAAGTACACCGGCGGAAGCGCTCTTGCGGCCGTGCTCTCCCCCGGCATGCGTGCGGTCACCGTTCGGGTCGACGATGTCATCGGTGTCGGCGGATTCGTCTTGCCGGAGAATCGAGTCGATGTCGTCGCTGCGTTCCAAGAAGGAAACGCGGCACGAGCTGAAACGATCTTGCGGGATATCAAGGTATTGGCTGTCGACCAGAGATCGGACACCGGTACCAACGAAGCGTTACTGGTGCGCGCCGTAACGCTGGAGGTCACACCCGAGGGCGCAGAGAAAATCGCGGCGGCGGAGCAACGCGGCCGTATTCAGTTGACCCTGCTTAATCCGATCGCCGCAACAGCCCCTGTCGCAGATGGATCGTTGGTCGAAGCCGAGGTCGTCGTCCGGGCCCCGAAACTGATCGAAGCCGGCGTCTTCCCAATCAAGACGCCGCGACTCGAGAGACCACGCGAGGCCGCGCCGCCCGTGACGTTGATCCGCGGCACACAAGTCACCACACGCAAAGCGGAATAGGAAATCACCATGCATCGAGCACTAGTCATTCTGTTCCTGATCTCTTTTGGCGGACTCGCCAATGCAACAGACCTAGAACCGAGCAGCCGAAAAATCACGCTGCCGGTGTTCCAGTCGCACACCGTTACGCTGCCAAAGCCAGCCAAGCGAGTCTCCATCGCGGATCCGGAAGTAGCCGATATCGTTCTCTTGAGTCCGACCGAGTATTACGTTCTCGGTCGTGACGTCGGTGTCACCAACCTGATCGTGTGGGATAAGGAGGATGGGAGCCGATCATCATTCGAAGTCGAAGTAACCCACGATCTCGAAGGCCTGAAGACACGATTATTCCGGTTGATACCGGGTAACACCATCGAAGTAAGCTCAGCACAAAGATCCATCGTGTTATCGGGCCGCGTACCCAGTGCGACGGCCATGAATACCGCTATCCGCTTAGCCGAAAGTTATCTCGCGCGTCTCGATAACGCACGGCGAGGCCGTGAAGCGGGTTCCGACAAGTCCTCAATCCAACGCGATACCAATCGTCCGCCAGGCGAGATCATCAATCTGCTGGAAGTGGCGGGCGCACAGCAAGTCATGGTCGAGGTCCGAGTCGCCGAAGTCGCACGCTCCGAGCTCAAACGTATCAATGCCCGCTTCAACGCCTTCGGCGTTCGCGGTAACTGGAGTGGCGGTGGCGTCAACGGCGGCGCCTCTTTCCCCGACGCGATGTTCGGACCGTCAGGCGCGCGCATTCCCTCAGTGGGCTCTGGTGGTAGCTCGGTGGTCGCACCGGTACTCGACGAATTCGCGCCTAATGATCTGGTCATCGCCAATCAGGGCATCTTCACTAGCTATTTTTCAGATAGTTTTGCATTTAATCTCGCCTTAGATGCAGCAAAGGATCAAGGGCTCGCCAAAATCTTGGCAGAGCCGACGCTGACCACTCTGACCGGACAGGAAGCCACGTTTCTCTCTGGTGGTGAGTTCCCGATCCCCGTGCCTCAAAGCGATCGAAGCGTCACCATCGCTTTCAAAGATTTTGGTATCTCTCTGAAAGTGCTTCCGACCGTTCTGTCGGACGACCGAATCAACACAAAACTCGAGGTCTCGGTCAGCGAGATTTCCAATGCCACGAGCGTCGTACTGAACCCGACCCAAACGAGTTCGACCTTCGTCGTGCCCTCGCTGACGAGACGCAACGCAACGGGCACGATCGAGCTCGCCGATGGCCAGACGATCGCATTGGCAGGGTTGTTCAGCGACAACGTTCGCTCGCTCGTCAGTAAGTTTCCGGGGCTCGGCTCGCTACCCGTGCTCGGCGCGCTTTTTAGAAGCCAGGACTTCGTGAAAGGCAACACCGAACTCGTCATTCTGGTGACGCCACGACTCGCGCGACCTATTGATCCTAAGTCGCTTGATCTGCCGACAGATCGCTATCGCCAGCCGAACGATTGGGACTTCTACATGATGGGACGGATCAGCGCACCGGAGACCCCTAAAACCCAAGACACCGAAGAGAGGAAGAACCCGTGAATACAGCAAAATCCATCGCGTTCATCGGCGCATCGGCATTATTGGCAATGACGCTCGGCGGATGTACTACGAACGAAATCGCTCTAGCCGACGGGCAGAGCGTCAAAACGATTCTGACGGCGCAAATCAACGACGCCGAGGCGACATCCCGTCATGGAACGAGTGCACCGCGCGGCACCGATTCTGAAGTCTCCAACACGACGGTCACCAACGTCCGCGAGCGCAGCCGTGAAGGCGCCTCTCGCCCCAGTCTGATGGAACTGTTGTTGGGTGGCATGGGCAGGAACTGAAATGTCGAACGAGGCATTGCGAACATCCCGTCACGTTCAGGGCAGTGTCGTTCTGCTCACGCTCGTCGCGTTGGTTACGCTCGTCGGCATCGTAGGACTCGCGGTCGATGCCAGTCATCTCGGCTACGTGAAATCGCGACTACAGTCCACGGCCGATGCGATGTCACTAGCAGCCGCGAGACGACTCGATGAGACGGGTTCGACTCTGGCCGCCTGCGAAATGGCTCGCGAGGTCATACTCGCGAATGCCGCCGGCTTCACGGAGTTGTCGGACGAACTGCCGGCGGTCATTTCTTGTCCCCAAAACACCTGGTTTCAGCTGCAATTTTCTGCGACGCCCAGCCCGTTCATCCCGGGTAGCACACCTGCCCGCTACGTTCGCATTCGTCTTGCCGATGTTTCGAGCAATGTGAGTTTTGCGCGAGTTCTGGGTATCGCCAACTTGTCAGCCGGTGCCAGTGCAATCGCCGGTCCGAGTGCACCACTCGCCCGTCTGTGCAGTCTCTTACCGATCGCCGTGTGCGGAACCTCTGCTACACCAAATCATGGGTTTGAGGTCGGTCGCGTCTATGTTTTGAAGGGCAAGGACAATGTTAAGGACGCTAGCTCATTTGGTGACTTCCATTTTCTGAGACCCGATGCCTCGCAGGACAGCGAGGATGGCCTGCGCCGAAACTTCGCTGGCGGCTTTGGTTCCTGCGTGCTCATCAACAACCAGGGCCCGACTCCACCAACCATCCGTATCAAACCGGGTAGCAACATCGGTCCCGTTGCCCAAGGCGTCAACACGCGATTCAACGTGCACGTGCCCGCAGGCCAGCTCGATCCAGCCAGGTATCCGCCTGACGTCTTGATCGGCGAACCGAATCCTGAGCTCAAAGTCGACACGGATGGCAACGTGACGCAGGAGTCGAACATCATTTCGCTCGGCAGCCAAATCACGGGTCGCAATCGTAGCGACTACCTCACGCGCATGGCGCAAGGCAGCGGGAGTTATGACATTCCGCCGTTACCCTCACCGGGGGGTGGAGCTTTGCTGCGTCGAGAAGTCGCCGTACCGATCGCAGACTGTTCTCCGCCGATCAATGAAAACGCCTTGCCGATCATCGGAGCCGGCTGTTTCTTTTTGCTTCAGAAAATGGCCGGTGGAGCTAAAGACTCGAGCCTGCTTGGCGAGTTCCTGCCGGATTGCGAGGCGGCCGGGCGCCCTGGTCCGAATCCTGGGACCGGCGGACCCTACGTCATCCAACTGTTCCGCGATTCCTCGAGCAGAGATTCATGACTCGAAACAAATCGATCCACGGGCTCGCCGTCGTCGAAATGGCGATCGTTCTGCCCATCCTGATGCTGCTGACCCTCGCCGCCGGCGAGTTCGGCCGCGCCTTCATTCAATACTCCCGACTTTCCCACCGGGTTCAAGCCGCGGCGAGATTCGTTGCTGACAATGCCTTGCAAGGATCAACTGGCGTCGCACTGCTGACCGCCAACATCGAAACCCAAGCACGCAATCTAGCCGTGTACGGCACCACCTCAACAGGGTCGACACCGGCGGTTCCCGGTTTGGCTCCAACAGATGTCGTCATTACCGTCACACCGAGCGGTGTCGTCAGCGTCTCCATCAATTACGCCTACGAGCCCGTGATCGGCGATGTCTTTCCGGTGTTTGGCTTCGGTGATGACATCTCGACCGCCAGCATTTTCTTGAAACCGAAAGCCGTGATGAGGGCGCTATGAGAGGGGCCCTATTCGTGAAACGCCGATCAAGGGCGCGCGGCGTCGCGGTCGTCGAATTCGCCATCGTGGCAGCGACGCTATTCCTGACTCTTTTCATGGTCGTCGATTTGTCACGTATCGTCTACCTTCGAATGACATTCGAAGAAGGCGTTCGTCGAGCGGCACGCCTTGCCACGGTCTGTCCGATCGGTGATCCACTGCCTGCCTTGGCTGCGCGCTTCGAGGATCCGGCCTCGATGGGAGTCTCTATTCCTGGAGCGTCCGCGGCAAACGTATCGATCTCGTATCTCGATGCATCCGGACAAATCATCGCTAACCCGGCACAAAACTACTCGTCCATCCAATCGGTGCGGGTGAGCCTGCAGAATATCGAGATTCCCCTGTTGATCCCGTTTTTCTCAGAGATCTTCGCACCAGACACGATTAGCTCCACAGCGATCGCCGAAAGTCTCGGCGTCAATCCGACAGGAGTTCCTGCGTGCTGAAAGACGTGCTCGTGGTCGGAATGAGCCGCGAAGATCTCATCCGAGTTGAAGATCAACTGCGCGATCTCGCCGAGATTCGCCCGCGCACACTTGTCTTCGACGATGCAACCAACGGCGCTCTCCGACGCTCGATCGCAGAGGCAGACCTCGTCGTGCTGTGTGCTCGGGGGCGTCAACTGCGTCTGCTCGCTGCGATCGACGCACTACCCATACCCGAGAAACCACCGATCGTCGTATGCGGTGATTTGAACTCGCCAGAAGCCACCAAGTTGCTAGTTAGGATCGGCGTTGACGATCTGCTGCCCTCGACACCCACAACGGACGAGTTACAAACGGCGGTCTCGAAAGCACTGCGCAATCATGGCGACAACACGAACGCGACCCGCGATTCGATCATGATCACGGTGCTCGGCGCAGCCGGCGGAGTCGGCGCCTCGTTCCTCGCTTGCAACTTGGCTCATATATTCCAAAGCGAAGCGCGAAAGCCAACTCTGCTGATCGACCTCGATCGCGCATACGCTCCGATCGCGTCGATGCTGGCGCTGACTCCATCGCGCGGTATCGATGAAGCGGTCGCGAATCTCGCGACGCTCGACGCAGTCGCCTTGGAGGGTTACGCGAGCCGTCATCTGTGCGGGCTGCAATTGCTCTCGGCGACCATCGAAGACGCTTTCCCCCGCTCAATCAACGGCGCTGACATTTCGCGTCTACTTTCCATCGTCAAGAGTCGACACGATCTCATCATCGTCGCTGGCAATCGCTGGCTAGACGAAGCCACCATCGAAGCGCTCGTACAGTCCCAGTTCGTGGTCACGGTATTACGCCCCGAACTTGCGGATGTGAGATCCGCTAAACGACTCAGGGCTTTGCTTACCGAAGCGATCGGTCTGCACGAAGAGACTATCCAAACCGTCATCAATCGCTATTCATCGCGCTCGACACTATCGGACAGCCTTATCCAGAAAGCCCTGTCAGTTTCAGAGCTACACCGCGTTCCCGAAGATACGCCCTTGGTACGGCGCAGTATCGACTCAGGTACGCAGTTGATGGATCTCGATCGAGACGCAGCCACGACTCGCGCACTCGTGCAAGTAGCGAATCGTTTAGCGGGAACCCATATCGTCACGAAATCGCAGCCATTCGGGCGATTTTGGACTTCACTTGCCCGGAGCGAAAAACATCTATGACCGAACATGCCACGGCTTCCGATCTATCCGAACCCGAGGTCAGCCCACTCGAAGCAGAATGGAAGCAGCTTATTTTGCCGCGAGTGTTGGGAACGCTCGATTTATCGATGATTGGGATGATCGAAGAGAAACGCGCTCGTGCACAGATTCGAGACATCGCAAATCGTCTGATCAATGAAGAGGCAGCGCCTCTCAGCTTGATCCAGCGACGCCATGTCGTACGCCAAATCGAGGACGAGGTCATGGGGCTCGGCCCCCTCGAGCCGCTACTCGCCGATCCCACCGTATCGGACATATTGGTGAATGGACCGGACCACATATTCGTCGAGCGTGCCGGCAAGCTGCAGAGAACTGCCATTCGATTTCATGATGATGCACACCTGCTGAACATCATCGACAGAATCGTTTCGAAAGTCGGCCGCCGGATCGATGAGTCGATCCCGATGGTGGATGCACGTCTCCAGGACGGATCACGAGTCAACGCCATCATTCCCCCACTGGCTATCGATGGGCCTGTTCTCTCGATTCGACGCTTCCGCAAAGACGCTTTACGAACGGACGATCTCGTTCGCTTCGGTTCACTCAGTCCAGCATTAGTCGAACTGCTGAAGGCGATCGTGCTCGGCCGACTGAACGTGATGATTTCGGGCGGCACGGGCTCCGGAAAAACTACCCTGCTGAATGCGATGTCTGCATTCATTCCTGAGCGCGAGCGGATCATTACGATCGAGGATTCGGCCGAACTTCAACTGCAGCAGCCACACGTGGTCAGGCTGGAGACCCGACAAGTAAACGTCGAGGGTCGAGGCCAAATCACACAGCGAGATCTAGTTCGAAACAGTCTCCGAATGCGGCCCGATCGGATCGTCGTAGGCGAGGTTCGCGGCGCGGAAGCACTGGACATGCTTCAGTCGATGAACACCGGACACGACGGGTCACTTACGACCATTCATGCGAACTCCAGTCGGGATGCGCTAAGTAGAGTCGAAACCATGGTTGCCATGACCGGCATTCAATTTCCCATCGCTGCACTGAGAACGCAGATTGCCTCAGCAATCGACGTCATCATCCATATGGAGCGGCAAGAGGACGGTTGCCGACGCGTAATTAGCGTTCAAGAAATTAATGGAATGGAAGCAGACACCATCGTGATGTCGGAGATCTTCCGATTTGCCCGCTCGGGCGTCGATGCACAAGGAAGTGTGATCGGAAAATTCACAGCGACAGGCATCGTGCCAGAGTTCTATGACCGCATCCGCAAGCGCGGTATCGAGCTTCCCATCTCGCTGTTTGCCGGCGAACAGGCGGAGGCGCGCACGTGAACACCTTACTCATCACTTTTTTCACCCTCGTCTTCGTGTCAATTTTTCTGCTGTTCAGCGCAATCGCCTCAGAAATCGTATCGAGACGCGAAGTCAGTCGTGGTTTGTCCAGAATGCTAGACAAAACCGTCGAACCGGAGGATATCGGCGAGGTGCGTTTTCTGCGACGACCGCGGCTCGACCGACTGACGAATTTCGAAAAGACCATCGAGAAACGCGCTGAGTTCGATCGCTTGCGTCGACTTGCCGCTCAGGCAGGCATCGAGATTCCGATTTATCGAGTGTTGATTTACTCGATCGTATTAGCGGCCATCGCGTTCGCCGCCGTGAGACTGTCCCCCTTGGCATGGTGGGTTGCCGCCCTCGCCGCGATCGCCGCGGCAGGTTTTCCCGTACTCGGCTTACTCTGGCTGCGAGCGAGACGAGTCTCGAAAATCGAAATGCAATTGGCGGATGCCGTCGATATGGTCAAACGTAGTCTCCGAGCAGGTAATCCGCTCGTATCGACGTTCCGTCTCGTATCGAACAACATAAGTGATCCGATCGCGCGGGAGTTCGGGATTACGGCGGCCGACCTAAGTTACGGCAACGACCCACGCAGCGCACTACTCGCCATGCTCGAGCGTGTGCCGAGCGTATCGCTGCGCGGATTCGTCACGGCCATACTCGTACAAAGAGAAACCGGCGGAAATCTGGCGGAGACGCTGGATCACATTTCCGATGTGATTCGTCAGCGTTTTCGTTTTGAGCGAAAGCTCAAAACGCTGTCGGCGGAGGGGCGTTTATCGGCGTGGATTTTGATCGCTGTTCCCTTCGTACTCGCGACGATCTTGCATTTCACATCGCCGAACTACCTCGAACGCCTGCTGGATGATCCACGAGGTCCTACTTTGTTATCCGGCGGCGCCATCCTCATGGCCATCGGTGTGGTCTGGATCCGCCGTATCTCCCGAATCGTCATCTGAGGCCTCGTCATGGATCAATTCCAACTTCTGATCCCGCTGTCCATCGCGCTATGCGCGTTCCTGCTTGCTTACGCTGCGGCTAACTGGATTTGGAGTGTCCGCGACCCGGCACGACGAGGCATCGACGCGCTCGCTACAGAAGGTATTCCCGGTCGGTCGGTCGCGCTGTGGGCATGGAGTCGCCTGTCGCCACTCGGCGAGCGGCTGCTACCGGTTTTAGGAGATGAAGGCAGTCGCCTCTCCGAACGCCTGTACATCGCTGGATATCGACGTCCAAGCGCATCAGCCATATTCATGATCTTCAAAGCGGCTTTCCTAGTCACGGCCGTCATCGTCATTTGGCTGCTCTGGCGTTACCCGACCACGATGAGCAACGCCCAACTGATGCTGCTCTCTGCGCTGGTAGGCGCATCCGCCATGCTGCTGCCGAATTGGTGGCTGCGCGAGAAGATGAAACGTCGTCAGGCACGCCTGCGTAATGCGTTTCCAGATGCCCTCGACATGCTCGTCATCTGCGTCGAGGCCGGACTCGGACTGTCGGCAGCGATGGAACGTGTGACCGATGAAATTCGACATATGCATCCGGATCTCGCAATGGAGCTCGCCGCGGTCAATGCAGAGATTCGCTCTGGCATCGATCGTGGTAGTGCGCTGAGAAATCTCAATGTCAGAACGGGGCTGCCAGAGATACGAGGATTCGTCAGCTTGCTTACCCAGACACTGCAACTGGGAACGGGTGTTGCCGATTCGCTGCGCATCTATGCCGAGGAGTTCCGTGATCAACGAATGCATCGCGCGGAGGAGCGCGCTGCCAAAACCGGAACCAAAATGATATTTCCACTGGTTTTCTGCGAGTTCCCCGCGTTTTTCATCATTGCGGTGGGACCGGCTACGTTACGCCTCGTCGACGCATTTGGCGCGTGAGTCAAACAGATCAGGAGATGGATCAATGAAAAAAAGCGTGCTGTTGGCCTGCGTGATGCCTCTGCTGGTTGCGATCACCGGGTGTGCTTCCGATCCGAGCTTGACCGGTGAGTCACAAGAAAAATCCGCAGTGGCGAGCAAAAGCGCGCCGACGGAAGAGCAGGAGCGGATTGCACGTCGGGAGCGAATCGAGTTGCTGCTCGCACAGGCGGATATCGCAGCACGAGACGGGAAGATCGAGTACGCGTTTCATCTTCTACTAAACGCGGAAAAACTCGATCCGTCCGATGATCGCGCGCTAGTTCGCGCAGGTAACCTACATCGAACACTGGGTAATCGCGATATGGCGATCAAAGCCTGGCAGATGGCTCTCAATCGAAACCAGGCTAACGGCGATGTTCATGAGAGTCTCGGCTTTCTGCTCCTTGAGACAGGCAGATATGACGAAGCGGTGCAGGCCTTCGAACAAGCGGTACTACTCGCTACCGAGAAAAGACGCGCCATGATCGGCTTAGGGTTGGCTTGCGAAAAGCGTCAGGATTACGAGCGAGCATTAAAGATATACGAGACGGCCCTGCGTGCAGATCCCTCTGCCGTCGAACTTCTGACCTATCGTGCACGGGCGTTGATGAATCTCGGACGCGTCACCGAATCAAAATCGGTCATTGCCTCGATCATCAACGAGCCCATACAAGCAACATGGATCGTGCGCGGCGACCTGTTCGCACTCGATGGCGACTACGCTGCGGCGCTCGGTGCGTATCTAGAAGGACTTTCCGAGCAATGGGCTTATCAGCGACTCGGAGAGCATGCCTTGCGCCAGGAAGAGCTCGAGCAAGCCTTGCGCTTCTTCCGACAAGCGGCGGCGGCTTCGCCGCGATTTTTCCCCGATGCGGAGAACGGCGTCGCTGTCGCACTCGAGAAGTTGCGACAAAAATAAAGCGATTTCTACGTTGATGGCGTAAACGTGTGTTTTCGAACAGATATTTCGCACTTTGATTTCTAAATTGACATCCCTGTCACTAATGGGGATGAACATGGTTCCGCTCAACGAACTCGACCGCAACGAACTGCTTTTCGCTCTCCCGCTAGAGCTTCGTCAAAAACTAGCCGCGCAGATGGAGCCCGTCAGTCTCTCGGATGGAGAGATCTTTCGCGAGATCGGGACACGCAGCTCGGAAATCGTCTTTCCAATCAGCTGCATCGTGTCGATGGACTATGTGCTGAGGGACAGTTTTTCTGCGGAATTTCTGATCGTCGGTAGAGAAGGTGCCATCGGCCTCGAATCGCTGTTCGATCAACGTCCGGGCCCGGTCAGGATGGTTGCATTACAAGGCGGAAATGCACTGCGTATCGACCGGGACGAATTACGTCGGCGTTTTTTTGAAGCCCAAGCGATTCAAGAAGCCGTCTTCCAATACACGTACTCACAAATTCGTTTGATGGCGCAAACCGTCACATGCAACTGTCGTCATCGACTTGAGCAAAGAATGTGTCGGTGGATCCTCTCGGTGCAGGAACGATCGCCCTCGCGCGTGATCAAGATCACTCACGAAATGATGTCGCATTTTCTCGGAGTTCGCCGAGAAGCAGTGACCAACGCAGCCGGCCGACTGCAGCGTGATGGCATGGTGGGATACAGCCGCGGCTATCTCACTGTTTTGAATCGCGACATGCTCGAAAACGAGGCCTGCGAATGCTACCAAGCGGGACTCGATGTTCTGAACGTCCGAAAACGGAGCCTGCAGTATGGATACCGCGGTTGTGACAAGTCAGCTCCCGAAGCTGCCTGCTTCAATCGCAACACCACGCTCTCGAAAGATCTTTGAATCCCAACCGAGGAAGGCATCGAATGTTGCTAGATTTTTCGCGAGCCAAATGGATTTTCACGATCGTCGTCGCACTCATCACGCTCGCCGCGTGCAACAGTGACGACCCGCCCAAGCCCATTGCTCCCGCCAGCGGTTTTTTGACCCTTGGTCTCACGGATGCACCGGTCGATGATGCGGTTGAAGTGATCGTTGTTGTTACCGGAATCGAACTGCCGCGAGGCCCTGCCGATACTTTGAACATCGATTTCGACACCCCGCGTAGCGTGAATCTACTCGAATTTCGAGATGGGAAGAGTTTCACGCTTCTCGATGGAAACCCATTGTTGCCTGGCAAATACGAATGGCTACGCCTGAAGATCCGAGCACAGGAGAACCTTCAGGACGGATCACGCATCAGATTACGCGATGGCCGCCAGTTCCCGCTCTTCATTCCAAGCGGCGCGGAGTCCGGTCTCAAGCTGAATCGCCCGTTCACGGTTGCGCAAGGATCGACGACACGACTGATGATCGACTTCGACCTTCGAAAGTCGCTGGTCGTGGCGCCTGGACAGGGCGGCAACTGGATCCTGAGACCGACATTACGCTTGGTCGACCAACTTGAGACGGGATCCTTGCTCGGCGCCGCAGATGTCACCGGTATTGCGAATCTGCTCGGGAGTACGCCGCTTGCCTGTCAGCCGGGCGTCTATATTTTCAAGGGCGAGAATACGCTGCCAGACGACATGGACGGCGATCCAACCGACGGAGTCGATCCTGTCACCTACTTGCCGCTCACACCGGCAATCCCGGGTGGTACCGCTAATTTTCGCGTGGCTTATCTGGAAGCGGGTCGATATACCGCCGCCTTCACGTGTGATTTCGGGGTGGACATCGATCCGACACGCAGCGAGTTCAATCCTCTGGCGGTTCCACCCGCGGGCACACCACCCGTTATGCGGTTTACTCGACGAGTGTTCGACATATCTGCTGGCATGCAAACCTCACTCACGTTTCCTTGATCGGAACATCGTCAGCGGGCGTTGGTAATTTTGGCCAGACCGAGCAATCGAGCGTCTCGCGGTAGCTGTGCCAGGCGGCATACGCCAACCAGGGCATTAACAACCCGAGCCCGATGAACGCGGTCGCAAATCCGAGCAGCGTAACCAGCGCGATCAACAACGCCCAAAGCAAGGTGACTCGTTTGTTGCGAAGCACAGCGTTCACACTCGAGACCACCGCAGTGACCATGTCTACGTCACGATCAGCGATCATGGGCAGGCTGAAAACAGCCGTTGCGAACGTTAGTGCAGCGAAAATGGTGCCGAAAGCGGAACCCACTGCCAGAAACTCGATTAAGGATCGGCTGTTGCCAGGTTCGATCGACATGAAGGCGCTGACCATCATCCCTGAGCGCGACCACGTAAAAAGAATGACCATTTGGATCAAGGCGAATACAGCAGCCTGACCGGGAATACTGCGTACCAAACGGAAGCTATCCGAGAGTCGTGGGCGTCGACCCTGCTCCAAGGCACGGCTGACGCTATATAAACCGACGGCAATCAGGGGTGCGACGAAGACAAAGCCCGACAGCAAGGCGGCGAGCAAGGCAAAGCGCCCTAGCTGCCACGCCAAAGCACTGATCACCACACTGACGAGAACGATGACCGCGCCATATGCAGCCGTCAGCGCGGGCGCGTGGCGAACATCCTGCCAGCCCGCGGCTAACCAGCGCAGCGGCGCTCGGCCATTGAGGCGTCGACATGGGACGACAAAGGGGCGTATTTCTTCGGCCACATCACGCTCTGTCATACACTGCTACCCTACACAATCCAGTCGTACGATACGAGGCAGAGATCATGAGACGCCTATCCATCGCTGTGCTGATAGTCACACTTGGCGCTCTGATCTATCGAGTGGGCTATGCCCAACCCGACACCCGCATCGAGAATTCAGTCGCACTTTGCGCCAAGTTGCAGCCCCCGGCTGACGTTCAATTTCTCCAACCACCGCGATGGGTCAATCAAGGTTCTCTACCCGCGCTTTGCGAAGTTCGCGGTATCAAACAGAACAAAGTCGAGTTCCTCATGCGTTTGCCTACCCCATGGAACGGCCGCTTCATGATGGCGGGTTGTGGGGGCTTTTGCGGTGAACTGCTCGCTGACAAACCAGGCTATAGCAACTCGATCAATGAAGCCGTCAAGCGAGGCTACGCGGCGATTGCACATGACGGCGGGCATAAAGCGGCAAGTTGGGACACGGAGTGGGCGGCGGATGAGGAGGCACTCGAGATCTGGGCACATCGGATTTTGCCCTTAATGGTGGATCTCGGTCTTGATCTGACTCGACAGACTTACGGCAAAGACCCCGATTACAAATACTTCTCAGGCTGTTCCAACGGCGGACGACTCGGACTGATCGCCGCACAAAGATATCCACATCTATTTGATGGCATCGCTGCAGGCGCGAGTATTTTCGATCTGAGCGGTACCGCTGGGCTGTGGGGCAACTGGCTCATCGAAAAGGCTTATCCGGACGATGCACTTTCGCTCGACTCTACCATCCAGAGCCGTTTGCAAAAGATCGTCTTGCAACAATGCGATGCCAAAGATGGGCGTACCGACGGCATGATCGGCGACCCGAGAAGTTGCAAGATCGACTTCACCGAGAACGCTTGTGAAGGGGCGAATTGCCTCAGTCGCGAACAAGCGGTAGCGCTGAATGCGCTCTATACCGGCGTCAAGGACAAAAGCGGCCAAATCATTTATCCAGGCGCCGAGTTCGGCTCAGAGCATTACGGAGATATCTGGCTGTTTGGCAGCGCCGACAAACCAGCCTGGGGTATCCGCGCTTCAATAGGCTATCGACGGATACTCGAACGCAGCCTGCAACAGGCGCATGCGAAATCGGCTTTGTCGGTCGAAGCGATGCAGGGGTTGATCGCTCGCTCATCTGTACCTGCATTGGCCGACGCCAAGGACACCAACCTTCGTCCTCTCGTCGATAGTGGCAATAAACTGCTGATCTACCATGGCTTGGCCGATCCTTTGATCGTTCCTAAACCCTTAGAGAACTACTTCGACGCCGCAGCCGAGGCCACAGGCGGTCGAGGCAAACTCGAATCAGCCGCGCGACTCTTCATGATCCCGGGCTGGGGACACTGCTGGGAGCGACCCGCACCCGTGGCTGATATGTTCGATCCTCTGCAGGTTTTGGAGAATTGGGTCGAGCAAGGGCGCGCGCCAGAAAAACTCACCCTGACATCTCGCGACGGCACGCAGACGCTGGTTGTACCCAAGTACTAAGCTTTACACTCTCTAATCATGACCGACGATCCACAACAACCCGAACAGCCGGCACAGCCGGATTTCTTCAGCTCGGATGCCAAGGTGGCCGAGTGCCGCCGCCAAAGTGATCAGCTCAACTATTTCGCCCACTCTTATTGCAAGATCTACGGTGAGTGGCTGGATGCGGTGGCGCGTCTGCAGGAAGAAAGACAACGACAGCCCCTGCTTCTCATGTTGATCACCGCTATCGCGGCGGTCTTGATGGCTGCTGTGTACGCGGTGACAACCAGCCCCGTACTCGCGTCTATGTTCGTCGTCCTTGGAGCGGCGTTGGCTTATGGCGTATTGGAACGTGTACGCCGAGAAGAGGATCGATTCGATGAGATCAAGCGATCGAAAGATCGGTTCAGCACCACCTTGTACCTAGCCGGCGTCGATCTGCACCTGGCTGTTCTCGAAGACACCATCACCAAAAACACCGCCGGCGAATGGGTCTTCAACTCGAAGTTCAACGACTGGCGAACCGATCGCCTGAACAGCATCTTCTATCGCGTTTACGGCATGGCCGTACCAAAAAACGTCATCGACAAGATCTGCAGCTACGGCGCTTGATTGACGGGCTTCGTCAGATCAAATTCAACACGAAACAAGCGACCGGACGGTCGTCGTAGTTCGTATACGAAAGTTCGTGCGTCATTCAACTCCAACGACCACACGTTTGGCACCGAGACGAGTCGGTCTTGCTTCGTGAAGAGCGCCACAGTCTCAGCGTCAGATGGAAAACTTTGACGGCGCGAAGTTCCACTTGAAAGCGTGTCGCCACCGTACATAGTGAGATCATCCGGCGTGCCGTCTGCATGCCGATGATCGTGCTTTAGACGAAGACCGGCATCCGTACGGGTAATGATCCAAGTTCGACTGCGATCCTCGCCCACCGTAAACGGAATCCGGATCTCGCGAGACTCACAGTCGCGCACGTGCATGAGCAGGCGCTTGCCGACAAATGGGTCGTCTGCGGCGGGAGGTGGCTGATCCGCAACGATTTTCCCCTCGAAAACTTTTCCACAAAGCGGCTTCAGTCCATCGAAAAAGGCGCCCGCAGCCTCGGTCGACTGTGATGCAGCCACAGAGTCTGCTTCGACATCGAGTAGCGCACGCACTTGCGCGTAGAACGCTTCGCGCGCCTTCGGCTCAGGGCCCAATGTCGCTCGAGACCAATTGGAGTTACTCGCGATCACCAACCGACGCGAGGGATCGATAAAGATTCCCTGCCCAAAGATACCCTGCGCAGCGACCGCTCCATCGTCGTAAGTCCACCACTGAAATCCATAGCCGCGCCCGGCCTCACCGATATCTTTTTGCTTACGAGTCGCCTGAGAAAACCAATCGATCGGCACCACCTGAACTCCATTGGCTTTACCGTTAGCCAGGACAAAAAGTCCAAAGCGAGCAAAATCTCGCGTGGCGGCCTGTAGACAACAACCGGCAATTTCATGTCCGGTCTTACCCTGCAGCCACGTCGCCTGCGCCTCCATTCCGGCGGGGTGCCAGATTTTCTCCTGCATATACTGCGCGAGCGGCTTACCCGTCGCCGATGAAACCAAAACACCGATCAGATTCGTTTCGCCGGTGTTGTAGTGCCAAACCGCCCCTGGGGGATGGGCACGCGGTAGTTTGCGCATGTAGCTGACGGTGGCATCGACACCGGCATCTGGTTGGGCGCTGTTGAACTTAGCGACATCGGCCTGTGGATCTTCGTAGTCTTCGTTCCAACGAACACCCGAACTCATCGTCAGCAGTTGACGAATCGTGACATCGTCGTAGGCAGATCCGCGCAGATCGGGGATGTACTTGCT
>JACCDG010855401.1_pt1 | contig 17278 bp, 7 predicted proteins | sample 7442471 | NCBI WGS metagenome assembly JACCDG01 (sample SAMN15323444, study PRJNA562643) | freshwater metagenome | isolation source: river surface water | place: USA:Blue River Watershed | collected 2017-08-17 | reverse complement strand
TCCAGCAGCTTGGCCACGGGGAAGCGAATCCCCATCTGGCAATCCAATACGTCATAGCCAAACGCAGTGGGTCGCCAATGCAGTTGATCATCGGCTAGCACAGCCAGACTGGCGACCGGAGTGCGGTAGCGATCGTAGAGCCGGTAGTTGTAGACGAACATGCGCTCGGCAAAGCTTGCTTGCGGATTACCTTGCACTTCCAGGTGGATGTACAGCCACTCTTGCTGGCCGCCCCGCCCGGTCACCCGCACCAGCTTGTCGACGAAACGCTTGCCGAGTTCGGCATCGCGGACGACTTCCCGTAATTCCTGTTCAAGGAAGGCAATCGGCTGCGACCAGTCGATCCGGGCGTGCGCAGCCGGGAAATAGAAAAGCAGAAAGTCGGCGAAGTATCGCTCGATCGCTGTTTTCCAGGGGCTGTCGTAATCGTCGGACACACTGCACTCCTGCCGCGCCCAGGATAGGCGCGAGCAGGAGCGTCGCTTGCGACCAGTCGCAGGGGCAGGTTCTCGCGCTGAGGCGTCCCTCGCCTTGGTCAATGCTTGAGAACGGCATTCAGGACGTTGTGCCCAGACCTCACGTAATTGAGGCGCTGGTGGACCTTCAAGATCATCATTGACAAGAGTCAGATTGTGAATGTACGCCCGCACATCGGATTGATTCGCTTATTCACGCTGACGCAATCAGGCAACGCTTTTCGTACCGAACTGATCTTTTCGTCGCACACTGAGACGTAATCCTATACATCCGGGGAAGCTTTCCTACTGCCGGCGGCACCATCGATTATTCGATCAAGGTGCCGACCATGCTCCCACTCACTGCATCCTCCGCCAATACCTATCTTCCGATCCATTCCAAGCATGCGCAAATGCATGCTGCAAATCGATTGATTACGGCAGACATCAAGTCGGGGCAAAGGGAGCATCCATATCCTCGAATCCGCAGCATTGGAAGCCGCTTACCAGCTAAGCCCAGCGTAAAAACAGACTGAAATTGCGCGCGTATCGATCCAACTTGCGCGCGCATTGCGATCTTGTTCTCGCATTGACAAAGGAGAGCCAATTGACATCAAAGATCTACGATAAAAGCCTCGGATGGCTTGGATTTCAGCCGCCCACTCCAAGCTGGGGGCTGCGCGAAAATCGCTTTTGCTACACCAGCCTGATCATCATCGCGGGAATAGCGGCATTCAATCAATTTGCGCTTCCTCCGGAGTGGGCCACGACTGAAGCCGGAAGTCAATTCATTGAATTCATTCTCCCGCTGTACCCAGGGCTGCGAGAGTTGGAGCAAAACTGGGCCGGTTACACGCCGCAACTAGCGGTGCTATTCAGCTCGATGTTCGCCAGCATTCCTGTCCATTTTTTACTTGGCCTTGCAAATTCATTTTCATTCTCGGAAGAGAATTTCAAGAAATGTGTGTGCGACCCGCAGTGGAAATTTTTTCTCGTCAGCACCCCTTTTATTTTTGTCTTTCAACTCATCGCAATCTTTTCGACCCATGTGGACGGATACGGTCGGCGAATGCCATTTACCAATCAGGCAAGCGACAGCGTTGTTGTTTTGACTTACACATGGTTCATGTTCATGAGCATGCCGTATTTGACGGGAAATCAGCTTGGTCTCGTCTATCAAAAACTCAAACTCTGCAGGGCGACATCTAATTAATTTTCGCAAGGAATATTGCCATGGCATCGAATTGGAAGCGCGCACCGTCAGAGGAACTGATTTCAAATTTCGTCAAGAATTACGAAAAGAATAGTTATTCGGGAAGCTCAGGAAAGGCAAATTTGCCAGCAGACGCAGTCAGCGTTGGAATAAGTGCAAAACACGCTTATCTTGGCCACTTGGCAGGGAAAAAGGGAGCAGATTCTGCTTGGTCATTACATTCACAGACACCCCAAGTAGCTGACTCTCTAGCTTCTTCCGAAGCACGTGCCTTCATGCCGCTTAGATTCATGATTATGCAATCTAGCCACGATTTTCATATTGGCTTGAGCATTTCACTTAGGTGCAAGACCCCCGCCACGACAACTTTGGAAACCTTGAAGTTACGAGCATCAAGATCGGACTTGCAGGGCGCGACTCACCATCGAACTATCTGTCTGCACCGATGAAAAATCTCAGGTGCATGTTCTGCCGCAGCTGATTCCCCAATTCTTTGTAGATAGATGCTTCACAAGCATTCCTATTTGCAATGAATTAAGGCTCCCATTGCATGCTCAAATGATGGATTAATTGTGCAAACAGGTAAAAAAATGAGGGATGAATGAAAATGGGCTCAGAAATTTCAATAAAAAACGTATACAAATCTGCAAAAACATTCAATTTCAAACTAATTTCTCAACTCGTCGCACAAGCTCTTCTCTTACATATTCTGCCAGCAAACGCAGATGATCTCAGATCGAGCACATCAGTTCAAAAATTTAACTATCCCGCAGTCTGCATATTTACCGATTTTGTCGGTGAGTTAATTCCTCCGATCAGTGCAAATCTTGTCAGATCGAAAAATACCAAGAGGCTTGATAGCGAATGGGTTAAATCGATTCCATTTGCCCATTCCGATTTGAATTATTACTTTCATCGAACTGAAACAGGCATAGAAATATATTTTTTATTTTCATCTGAAACCGCAACTTTCGTTTCAGCTTCGATCCCTGGAAAGCTGCTCCCGCCAAGCATGCAAAGGCCCAAACATCTCGCCTGGTTATTTGGCATGGAGATTAATGACCTCTCGAAGGAACAAAACGAACTCGGATGTGAATCGGTAGACCTGCGATTTGATATTTCAAAAGACAAGCAGACCGTTCATAGCGTCAATTTGAACTCAGCCATTGAATAGGAAAAGACATGCCGAACAACACTTACAATCCAGGAGCTGGGTTTTCTCCCAAAAGTGCATTTGGCTGGCGAACTTTACAGGGCAAACAGGAATGGCATCCGGGCATAGACTTCGGGGCTCGAATTGGCACACCAATCCCTGCTGCATCGACCGGCGTTGTGGTGTATTCCGGCTATAACGGCAACGCTGATGGCATGGTAGCTGGAGCCAGCTACGGAAATACGGTGATCATCAAATCAATTGGCTCCAATGGTGCACCTTACTACTCTCTGTATGCGCATCTATCAGGCCAACGTATGCCCACACTTGGCGCAGAGATCGAACGCGGCGAAATAATCGGCGAAGTAGGCATGACCGGACGAACCCAAGGACCGCACCTACATTTTGAATTGCTTAACAGTCTTGCACCTGTTAATCGTTCAAATGGTGGCCCAATCGGATTCAGATCTGGAAATCAAGATATACGCATTGACCCGAACAATTTCGAGGGCTGGGCCGACGATAAAAAACCATATTTTCCCGATCAATCAAGCGCGACTGAAGAAAGTTCTTCATCTAAAAATGCGAGCGCCTCCGATTCAAACAATTTCTACTCCACCAGCTTTAAATCGGTAGATGAATATCTCAGATTCATCAACGCTGGATCCCAATCGACTGATCAAAATTCAGATTGGCCGAGACTATCCAAGTATATTGACATCGACTTGGACTACGACGATGAAATTTTTAATCAAATAACATACGATGTAAATCACTCTTCTAATGATCTAACAGAATTTTCTAACACATACCTAATTGAAGGAGATCTTTCATTACCTTTCTCACGGGAGAGCAAAAGCAACTTCATAGGCACTTACGCAATATATGACAGCAATAACACCCTGGCATTCACAATCGAGGAAGAAACTATTGGCACGGGCTCGACTGCACTTGTCGTACGGGATAGCCTTGGTGCAATCAAAACAACCCATCTGATCGAAAGAAACAAGAACGGGATAAGCATCAGAACCTTTGATGATCAAGGCGAAATTTCTAGGGAAGCCGACTTAGAAAAATTATTTGTAAATGGAAAAGAGTTTCACGTAGAAATATGCACGGATCACCTTGATGAAACAACAAAAATAGTAGTAACCGATAGTTTTGACGATTCCAAAGAATACGTTTCCAGCAATTCGGCTGAAATAGATTCTAAGAATAATGTCAAACAACTTCATTCAGACATCGCCGACTTCCTCACCGCCCTCCGCCAGAAGGACACCGCCGGCATCATCTTCTCCACCGCGCGTATCGCACTCGACTACGCACGTTCACAGGGCATGGTTACTGCACAGCTCGACAACATGGTCGGGGATGTCTCAAGCGGACTGGCACTGGTGAACTCCCTGCGATCACTGCAATCAGGCGACACGCTGGCCAAGGTCGGTGGCGCGGTGGGACTACTGAACAGCACGAATTATCTGGCCGGGCGCATTACCGGAGCTGGCTATCTCAGCACTGCGCAGTCGGCCATGTTGTCCCAGATCGGTGCCATACTGTCGATCGCCAATCTGGCCAACCTTGGCAAAATGCTCGAGGCCGGGCAGCTAGGCTCGGCTGGCGCAACCGTCGTTTCGGCTATCAATGGCGTCGGCTACCTTTCCGGCGCCGGTACCTCGCTGATGGGCTCAGGTGCTGTCATTGCGATCAATCCTATCGTAATGGTTGCTGTCGCATTCGCCATTGACAGCCTTCTTGCTGGCGATCCTCCTCCCCCGCCTCCGCAAGGCACTGCCAGCTTCTATCGCGACGATGCCGGCGCTTTGCGATATCGCATCAGCGAATCGAACCCGCTTGGCGAACGCATACTCCGGCGCGAACTGGACCAGCTGATACCCAAGCTGGAGCGTCTGCTCACCGAAGCCAATGCCCAAATCTCCACACCGGAAAACACGCTGAGCCTGATCGCTTCGCGGATGCCGACGGTGCAGATTTCGGCCTGGCCGAGCCGGGAGGACAACGGCGTCAACAATTATTTCTTCGTTCTGGCGCAACAAGACCCGCTGCGCGACGACCCTTTTTATGTCGCGATCTCGCGGCTGGACCTGGTGAAGCTGTACGTGGAAACGCTGGCACTGCCTGAAGCCCTGGTACAGCAGTGGGAAATCGAACATCTGCGCGCGAAATTCGGCACCGACGAGGAACACTGGCAAACCGAGGGTGAATGGCTGCGGGGACGCAGCCCGATTGAACGACAACGCTCGCAGCTGCAGACGGAATTCGATCGAGCCAAGGCCCAATGGGAGATGGCCGCAAAGCTCGACTTGATGCTATCAGCCGTGGGGCTCGAAACATCGGCGCGTGGAAACGTGTCGGCGCAAAAGATGGCGTCCTACGAGGTCGACAAAGCACATGCAGCAATGCTCTCTGCAAAGGCTTCCGTCGATCAGTACAACGTCAAACATCCGATCGATCCTGCTCAGGCAGCACGCGCGACAGCGACTGAAGAAACGGAGTTTGCCCGTAGCCATGCTGCTCGCGAAACGGTATCGCTGCAATGGATGAAGTTGTTGGCCGTGGACCTCGGCAATGATGGCGTGCAGGTGGTGGACTTGCCCGGCGATGTCGGTACCGATCTCGACAGCTTGCGCAACCAGCATGTAGCCCGCTTTGACCTTGATGGGGATGGTTTCCGTGAAGCCACGCAGTGGGTAGCGCCCGGCGATGCGATCCTTGGCATCGACCGTAGCGGAAACAGCCTGATTGACAATGGCAGCGAGCTTTTCAATGGCGCCGATACGCCTTTTGACCAGCACGGATTGGCATCGCTGGCCTATCACGACGCGAATGGCGACGGACTGATCGCCATGGACGATCCCGCCTACCGGCAGCTGCGCCTCTGGTTGGACCTCGATGGCGATGGCAGCGCCGGCCAGCTGGAGGTGTTCGACCTGCAAATGCGTTTGGTCGCCCTGGGGCCGGAAGCCGTCACTGACAAGGCGCTTGCGCCGCTGGTAGTGAAATCCATCGACCTCGCGACCTCGACATTGCGCTTCGCTGACGGAAGCGCCGCTCCGATTGCCCAACTGAACTTGCTTGCCCATACCGAAGGCATTCAGTTGGCGATGGACCAGATTACCGGCAACCTGAATGTCTTGCATGAGGATGGATTGCGGGAGAATTTCATCACGCTGGTCGACGACATGACAGCGCTGATGGCATTGCAGTCGCCAGCACTGTCACCGAGCCGGCGCGCTGAGCTGGAAGCAATGGCAGCCCACTATGGGCTGAACCCCAAAGCCACCGACTTTTCCAGCGTCGTGCAAAGCCTGCGCGCCAGCGGACAGACGCTTGGCGAACAAGATACGGTGATTTATTTCGGCGATGACGATGTCTGGGTCGATGGCACCGTGAGGGAGCGGCTGGAACAGATGCGGATCAGCTTCCGCAAGCTCGGCAATCCTTCCGGCAGCCTGGGCGCTGACCCGCAATTGGCGCGCATCGGCGATCCGCTGCAGTCACAGTCGCTGGGTGGCCAGGGGACATTCGACGATCGCTGGGTACCAAGCCGAAAACTGGGCACGGGCGATATCAGCAGCGATGCACCGCCAGCCCCTCCCTCGCCCGACCAGGCCCCTGTTCAGAATGCAGTCCCGTCGGACGTATACAGCCTGCTCGCAGTGACCAAGGGGGCGCAGGCGGGCGGCCTCGTCACGAAGACGGCTGCGGTCAGCAGCGATCCGACCACTGATGCGTCCACTAAGGTGCCGGCGACCGTTTTCAGTGCCGCCCAGCCGGTCGCAAGGCTCGCCACCCTCCATGTCGCCACCGATGAAGACAACGTGGTCGGCTTCGGTTACCAGCAGCTGGCCCAGGAGGCGCGGCTGGCATTGGCTTCCGGCGATCCGGAAATCCGGCTGCAAATGATAGGCGTACGCAGCGCCAGTCACGGCAAGATCACCATGGATGATGATGGTGGCCGGATCAGCTTCACGCCTCAGCCGGATTTCAGCGGTGACGCGAGCTTTACCTTTGTTCTGGCCGACCAGTACGGTCGTGTATACGAACGCGAGGTATCGATCCGGGTACAGCCGGTCAACGATGCTCCCCGCACCGCCGGGGAATCGATTTCAACGTTCGAAGACGTACCGCTGCTGATCGATACCAAGGTGCTGCTTGCCAATGACCTTGATATCGAGGGTGACAGTGTCAGCGTGACCGGCATTGCACGCGTCGCGCTCGGTCGGGCGGAGTTGCTGGCCAATGGCATGATCCATTACACGCCGCCATCCGATCAGTACGGCGTCACCGACACGCTCGAATACATCGTCCGTGACAGTCACGGCAGCAGCTCGGTAGCGAGGATCCGGATCGCACTGACAGCTGTTGATGACGCGCCGTCAGTGGTCGCCGAACGCGTCATCAATGCGCGCGAAGACCAGTTGCTGAGAATTGCTCCGCGCCTGCTGCTGCGCAATGATTTCGACGTGGATTCGGACTCCCGGCTGGGCTCGCAGCCACTGAAGCTGACTGCAGTAGGATCGGCCGCCCATGGCAGCGTTCTCATGGGAGCCGACGGCGAAGTTGTGTTCACGCCAGAGGCGGATTTCAACGGAGAGGCCAGCTTCAGTTACACGGTGATGGATGAATCCGGGCTGGCCACGACCGGGCGCGCACTGGTCCGCATCGATCCGGTCAACGATGCGCTGCTGGCAGCTGGCGAGCATATCGACAGCCGGGAAGACGAGCACCTGCTGATCGATCCGACACTGCTACTGCAGAACGAGGTCGATACTGACATCGCACGCGGCGAAAATCAGAAACTGGCAGTCGTCGCGGTGGATCAAGCCGAAGGCGGCACTGTCATGCTCAGGGACGGGATGATCAGCTTTACACCCGAAGCCCACCGTACCGGCATCACAAGTTTCCGTTACACGGTCAGCGATGGCGCCGGCGGCTTTGCCCAAGCCAAAGTCGACATCGCACTGGCGGCAGTCAACGATGCACCCGACCTACCCCCGCTACGCTTCAGTGCGATCGAAGATACGGAGCTGGTCCTGCCAGCCTCGCGCTTGCTGGAGGGCGCGACCGATGTCGATAGCGATCCGAAGTCGCTCAAGCTGACGGGCGTCGGCAATCCTGTGGGGGGAACGCTGGTCTGGTCCGGCGATCAGCTGCGCTTCAAGCCAGCAGCGGATTTTTCGGGAACGGCAAGCTTTGAATACACGGTCGCCGATGATCAGGGAGCGAATACAACGACCATCGCCACCATCGATGTGAATGGCGTCAATGATGCGCCCGTCCTGATCCTTGGCAGTCGCTTTGAACCGGTCGGAAATGAAGACCACGAAATTCGCATTGCCGAGTCCGCGCTGGCAAAGATGTTCTGGGATGCCGATGGCGATGCTTTGCGCATCGATCCTGCGTCACTCAAGGCAAGCAATGCCGATGATCGCTTACGCTTCGATGAGGTGCGCCGCGAGCTTGTGTTCCGTGGTGCACCCGACGTTAGCGGCTTGCGGCAATTCTGCTTCTCAATGACAGATGGTCAGGCAAGCACGCCCCTGCAGACGATCAATGTGAATCTGCGCCCGGTCAATGATGCACCGATCGTCAACGCCGTCGGATTCCAGATGCTGGAAGACGGCGGCGAGACCGACCCGACCCAATCGGCGTGGAGCTACCTCTCTCACTCGCTGCTACTGTCAGGCGCCAACGATATTGAAGGGGATGCGCTGAAAGTGGTCAAGGTGTCGAGCGCACGCACCTTGGGCACGCCCAATCCGCTATCCGTTGAAGTTCTCAATGATGACACCAGGCAACGAGTTGCGATTCGCGCTCCATTGAATTACAACGGCCCCATCGAATTCGAGTTCACGGTTTCCGATGCCAATGGCGGGGAAACCGTGCAGAAGGCATACGGTTCGGTTGCGCCGGTCAACGATGCGCCTTACCTCACACTGATGCAAACTGGATCGCCGTTTTCAAGATCCATCTTCAGAAATTTCGCCACATTCACCACGTGGCAAATCGACGCATGGGACCCGGATAACGGCGAGACCCTGATATTTGCGACCGAGAGGAATCCCCTGCGCGGCAATGTTTCGATTTCCGGTACGTCTGCCGCTCCCGATCCCCGGGGTGGCGTTCTGGGCAGCGCCACGATCTTGACGGTCAGCGGGATGGGCAACCGGACGACGACTGAGACCAGCTGGTTCAGCGCCTCCGATGCCCATGGAGCGAAATCACAGATCAGCATTTCGTTCACAGGCCGCTACAGCGCTGACCCCATTGTGATCGATCTGGACAAAGATGGATTCCAATTCACGGACATCGCCGACAGTGCCGTCAGCTTTATTGTCGATGGCGTGCATCGCCGAAGCGCATGGATAGGGAAAAACGATGCAATGCTCGCCTACGATATCGATGGCGACGGCCGAATCCATCGACTCGATGAAATCGCATTCGGCTCCCATGTCAACGACCCTTCGCTCAGCGACCTTCAGGCGCTGCAGCAGCAGGAATTCGACCAGAACCAGGATGGTATCTTCGACGTGCAAGACACCAAATGGCGTCAATTCCTGCTCTGGCAAGACAAGAATGGCAATGGCGTCAGCGACGATGGCGAGTTGCGATCGCTTGCCGAGGCCGGCATACAGGCCCTGTACCTGAACGCAAACGTCCTGAACCGCGCGGAAGGCGCTGATGTTCGGGTTCGCGGCTATACGCGGCTGCTGATGAGGGACGGCAGCCTGATGCAGGCTGCCGATGTCTGGCTCGCTCAGGAGAACCCGGACCGTACTGACAGCAGCCCGGCTGATCCGACGATGCGACAGGTATCGCTGCTCGGTGCCGACCAGCTGGCCAGCCTGCTCAAGCAGTTGGCCGATACTCCGCAAGTAGGAAACCGAGCGCCACTGGTCTACGGCTATCTGCCCACCCAGCTTGCCGGCGAGGACCAGCCTTTCCGGCTGGAGATCGCGCCGAATTTCTTCATCGATGCGGACACAGCCGATCAGTTGAGAATCCATGCGCGCCAGGCAGACGGCTCTGCCTTGCCGTCATGGCTGCACTGGAATCCTGAACGTCTTGTTCTCGAAGGAATTCCAGGAGCAGAAGACACTGGCAAACTGCAACTGGCGCTGGTGGCCACCGATAGTCAGGGCGCAAGCAGCAGTGTCAGCTTTACGCTGGTGACCTCGGAAATCAATCGCGCGCCCGTTCTGAAGCAGCCCTTGGAAACGATAGGCTGGATGACCGATCAGGAAAACGTGTTCCGGATTCCGGATACCCTGTTTTCCGACCCGAACAAGGACGATGCACTGGCGTATCGCATCACGCTGTCCGACGATTCTCCCCTGCCAACGTGGCTGAGTTTTGATGCCGCGACGGCCACCCTGAATGGGAATCCGGACGCCAGCCAATTGCTGAAACCTCTCGCGTTAAAGATTACGGCGACTGACCTTGGTGGCCTTGCGGCCAGCGCCATCGTTTCCATGGCCGCCGCGCTGTTGGGCTCCGAGGGCGACGACAGGCTGAAGGGTTCCGCGGCGGATGAATACCTGTGGGGTGAAGGCGGGAACGATGTGCTTTCCGGTGGCGCAGGACGTGACACCTTGATTGGCGGCAAGGGCAATGACACCTACCTGTTCGAGCGTGGCTTCGGCAAGGACACCATCATCGAAAATGCGGTGGCGACTGGCGAAAAAAACACAATACGCCTCGGCACCGGCATCGATCCCTGGTACGCATGGATGTACCGGGATCGCGAGTCGCTCTATATCGTGGTCTACGATAATCCAACATCGTATGCCTTTGAAGATCAAAGCCTTGTGAAGGTTCAGGACTTTTACAAGAGTCCGGAATTCAACGCAATATCCTCCGTCGAATTTGCAGACGGTACTGTCTGGACCGGACTGCGCGACAAGAACATACCTCTTCTCCTTGAGTTGACGCCTGGCGACGATGTGGTGGTCATCGATGACGGTACCAGATGCGAGATCGATGGCGGCAACGGAGACGATGCCATCACGACGGGCAGCGGTTCTGACCAGCTCTTCGCGGGGCCCGGCAACGATACGCTCAATGGCAGCGGCGGCGACGACTACCTCTCAGGTGATACCGGTAGCGATACGTATGTCTTCGATCGTGGCTGGGGCTCGGACAACATTGAAGAGACACCGTCAACAACGGACCACAATGTCATCCGGTTCGGTGAAGGCATTCGCTACGCCGACCTGCAGATCAGCCGGGACTTGTATACGTTGACGATCAAGGACAAGACATCAACAGACAAGATCCACGTCTATGCTCAGGGTGATTCGATTCCTCCCTACTGGAGCGAGGGTCTGATCTCCGAAATCCGGTTTGCCCACGGCGAGGTATGGTCCGGATTGACGGACAAGGACTTTGCCTTTGATGGTTGGCTCGACTGGAAGCACACGAATTTCTCTGGCAGCCGTAAGGATGACAAGATCCGCACTTCCTGGTTTGGTTCCATCGTTCACGGCGATGAAGGAAACGACGACATCTTTGGAAATGATGGCAACGATCAGTTGTTCGGCGACGCCGGCAACGACACAATGGATGGACGGACAGGAGACGATTGGCTGTCAGGCGGCGCCGGCGATGACATGTATCAGGTGCTCAGCAATAGCGGCAAGAAAACCCTGATGGACAGTAGCGGCGTCGACACCCTGAATTTCGGCGACATTGTCGATGTCAGCGGCCTGTCGCTGAGCCGTTCCGGCACTGACCTGCTTGCAGGCTTCCGCAAAGCCAGCGGCAGCGTCACCGTCAAGGATTTCTTCAATGCCGACGGCAGCACCAATCCACAAGCAGGCATTGAATGGTTCAGCTTCGGCAGCATAAATCAGATCTCAGCGTCGGCAATTGTGAGCACGATGGCGACTACAACAATCGGCACGGCGCATGCAAGCACATTGAGTTGAAAGGCAGCTTACTGAAACGCTGTGTGCCCGGAAGCTTCTGGCCGAGGAACTGCGAGCTGAGGAATCGTACTAGCCAATATCGCGTCTGCGAAGTCTGCAACAACGATGTTCGCTTTCGATTTCTCAGCCAACGAAGCTTGCCATGCACGATACCGATACCGCAACCGAAGGTGATGCGTCTGCCTGCGACAACCCCAGCTCGCTTCCCTCTGGACTGATATGCCTGGTGACGATCGCGCGCGCGCACGGCGTTGCGGCGGACCCTCAGCAACTGCTGCATGAGTGCGGCGAGCAGCGTGGCGAATTCTCTGCCGCCGCGATACTTCATGCCGCACGCCGCCTCGGACTGGCAGCAGATCGCCGGCGTGTACGGCCCGATCGATTGCAAAAAGTGGCCGTCCCGGCCATCTTTTGCGACGGCAGCGGTGGCTTCGGCATACTCGGCCGCGTGGAATCCACCGAAGCAGCAACACGCGTACTGATCCACCGCCCCGCCGACCCGCTCCCCACATGGCTGACACTGGGCCAGTTCATCGACTGCTGCAGCGGCGAGCTGATCCTCTTTGCGTCGCGTGCGTCGCTGGCCGGAGAGATGTCCCGCTTCGATTTCAGCTGGTTCATCCCCGCGGTGGTCAAGTACCGCAAGCTGCTGGCAGAAGTGCTGCTCGTATCGATGGTGCTGCAGCTGCTGGCGCTGGTAACACCGCTGTTCTTCCAGGTGGTGATGGACAAGGTACTTGTTCACCGCGGCTTTAGTACGCTGAACGTCATCGCAATCGGCTTGCTCGCGGTGAGCCTGTTCGAAGTTGCGCTAAACGGCTTGAGAACTTACGTGTTTTCGCACACCTGCAGCCGCATCGATGTGGAGCTTGGCGCCCGGCTTTTCCGGCACCTGCTGTCGCTACCCTTGCCGTGGTTTCAAGAGCGACGCGCAGGAGACTCCGTCGCGCGCATCCGCGAGCTGGAGAAGATCCGCAGCTTCATGACCGGGAACGGGATCACGCTGGTACTGGACCTGCTGTTCTCGCTGGTATTCATCGCGGTATTGCTGCTATACAGCCCCTTGCTGACGCTGATTGTCGTGCTTTCCCTGCCTTGCTATCTCATGCTCTCCATTGTCGCCACGCCTGTCCTTCGCCGTCGGCTGGACGAACAATTCAGGCATGGCGCAGAGAACCAGGCCTTCCTGGTCGAGACCGTCACCGCCATCGATACCGTGAAGGCGATGGCGGTCGAACCGAGGTGGGGACGCAAGTGGGAAGAGCAGCTTGCCGCCTACGTGAAAGCTTCGTTCCGCGCCTCCGTCATCGGCAATTGGGCCGGCAATGGCGTGTCTCTGGTCGGCAAGCTGGTGACGGTCTGCACGATGTGGCTGGGTGCGAAATTGGTGATTGACGGCGAGCTGAGCGTGGGGCAGCTGGTCGCATTCAACATGCTCTCCGGCCATGTCGCCGCACCAGTGATGCGACTGGCGCAGATGTGGTCGGAATTCCAGCAAGTGGGCGTATCGGTCGAGCGGCTTGGCGATATCCTCAATACCGACAGCGAAGCAGCGTCCGGCGGCGTCGCGCTGCCACCTCTGCAGGGGCACATCGCTTTCGACCAGGTCTCATTTCGCTATCGGGCCGAGGGCAGTGACATCCTGTCGAATATCCATCTCGCGATCCGCCCCGGCGAGGTCGTAGGCATCGTCGGACGCTCGGGCTCCGGCAAGAGCACGCTGACACGCTTGCTGCAGAGGCTGCATTCGCCGCAGCGCGGACGCATCCTGATCGATGGCCTCGATATCGCGCTGGCCGATCCCGCATCGCTACGCCGCCAGATCGGCGTGGTCCCTCAGGAAAGCCAGCTGTTCCGCGGCACGATCCGGGAAAACATTGCGCTGTCCGACCCCGGCGCTCCGCTCGAGAAGGTCATGCAGATGGCGCACCTGGCTGGCGCACACGGATTCATTTGCGACCTGCCGGAAGGCTATGACACGCTGATCGGCGAACATGGCACCGGCCTGTCGGGCGGGCAGAAGCAGCGCATCGCGATTGCACGCGCATTGATGCGCGACCCGCGCATCCTGATCTTTGACGAGGCGACCAGCGCGCTCGACTATGAGTCCGAACGGGCCATTCAATTGAACATGGCCGCCATCTGCAAGCAGCGCACAGTGCTGGTGATTGCGCACCGGCTGTCGGCGGTCCGTGACGCAGATCGCATTCTGGTACTGGAGCGTGGCCGGCTTGTCGAGCAGGGTTCGCATGATGAACTGGTGGCCCGCAATGACGGCCTGTACGCGCGCCTGCACCGGATGCAGCGGGCATGAGCGGCGCAGCCTTCGCCCGTCTCCGCTTGCGCGGCGCCGCCTTGCGCGACCTTGGGGCCCGCTATATCGATTGCCTGCGGCGGGCATGGGCTGTACGCAGGGAGCTGGATGGCCCGAGCTATCGTCTTGACGAAGCCGAGTTTCTTGCCGGCGCACTTGCCCTGCAAAGGTCCCCGCCCTCCCCGGCGCCGCGTGTCGCACTGTGGCTGATTTGCGTATTCGCGCTTCTGGCACTGCTATGGGCCATCTTCGGTCAGGTCGACGTGGTCGCGACCGCGACCGGCAAGATCGTACCCAGCGGGCGCAGCAAGACGATACAAGCCTTCGAAACGGCCAGCGTGAAATCCATCCGGGTGCGTGACGGGGATGCCGTTCGCGCAGGCGATTTGCTGATGGAGCTCGATGCGACGGTCGCCGTCGCTGATACCGACCGCATTGAGAATGAACGGGTCACGGCGCGTTTGCAAACGCTGCGCTCGCAGGCCATGCTGGGCGCATTGCATGGCGGCCACCTGTCGGCGATGGCAGCGCCCGACCTGCCGCCGGCGCGCCTCGCCGAAGCAGTGCAGCAGGCCCACGGCATGCATGCGGAGTATCGCGCACGGCTTGCGCGACTGGATGCCGATATCGATCGTCGTCAGGCCGAACTACACTCGACACAGGAACTGGTGCGCAAGCTGGAAAGGACGCTGCCGATCACGAGAGGCCGTGCACAGGATTTCCAGACCTTGCAGGAGCGAGGCTTCGTGTCCCGCCACGCGTGGATGGAAAAGGAACAAGCGCGGCTGGATCAGGAAGGCGAACTGGCGACACAGCAAAGCCGCTTGTCCGAGATCCGCGCTGCTCTGCGCGAATCGCAAGGTCAGCGCAACGCACTGGTCGCCGAAACCCGCCGCTTGCTGCTGGACGCAGCCGCCGAGGGAAGCCAAAAGGCCGAGTCGCTGAAGCAGGAATTATTGAAGGCACAGGCGCGACAACAATTGATGCGCATCGTCGCGCCCATCGACGGCACGGTACAGCAACTGGCCGTCAATACCGTGGGTGGCGTCGTCACGCCGGCACAGGTGCTGATGCTGCTGGTACCGGACCGGCAACCCATAGAGATCGACGCGCTGCTGGAGAACAAGGATATCGGCTTCGTGAAACCGGGGCAGGCAGTAGAGGTCAAGGTTGAAACCTTTCCATATACGCGCTACGGCACGATTCCGGCGAGCGTCGTGCATTTGTCGCAGGATGCCGTCAGTGACGACAAACATGGCCTGACCTATCTGGCCAAGATACGGGTCGAACGATCGGTGATTCAGGTCAATGGCCGGGATATGCCCCTGCATCCGGGCATGGCGGTCGTTGCCGAGATCAAGACCGGACGCAGGCGCGTGATCGAGTATTTCCTGAGTCCGCTGATGGAGAACACCAGCGAAAGCCTGCGCGAACGCTGACGGCTTATCCCCGCAGGTGGATTTCAGGCCTGCACATCAGCTGGCAATGTGCAGCGCCCTGTACTCCACCGGGCCGATCGATGATTCCATTGTTTATAATCTGCAGCATCGTCACCTGCTGCTGCACGCAGGAACTTTCGCCAACGGCGGCGCAGGCGCGCCGCAATGCTCACATGTCCTCTATGCGCCGTCCCGCCCTGATCCTTTCCTGCCTGCTCGCATTCGGCCTTTCGCTCGCCGTCTCGGACGTTCACGCGAAATGGACCTACCGCGATTTCAAGGCAGGCATCGATGAGCATCTCATGAAGACTGCACGTACCCGCAGTCTGAAGAGCTTGTCTCTGGATTTCCCTTATCAGGGGAAGAATTTCGGCGAGCTCATCCTTCGCAATCATGCGGAGCGTGGCCTGAGCATCATGATCACCATAGACCGGGGCCAGATCATGTGTGCACGCAACGGATGTATCCACAAACTGAAATTCGACAGCGAACCGTCGATCTCGGTGCTGTTTTTCCCGGCAGCCAATTACGACAGTACGGTTCTGTTCGCATCAGATCCCGAGGAACTGGCGTCCGGGATTCTGAAGGCGAGGCGTCTGAAGATCGAGCTGGAGTTGTACCGCCACCCTCCGCAGATTCTCGAATTCGATCTCGCCGGTCTGGATTTGAAAAAGATCGACAGGGTGCCGCCGCCTTTGCCCGTTGAACCCAAGGCAGACAAAGAATTGCCAGCCCCCGAGGAAGCACGCTCGTCCGTGGACAACGGCATCACGCTGCCGATCCCGGTGAATGACAATCCACATCCTGATTACCCGCCACAAGCGCGGCGCCTCGGCGAGGAAGGGCGAGTGGTTTTACGCTTGCTGATCAAGTCTGACGGCAAGGTCGGCTCAATTGAAATGAAAACGTCCAGCGGCTTTGCGCTTCTGGATGAAGCCGCCATCGAGTCTGTCCGCAAATGGCAATTCACCCCCGCCTCGGATGGCAAGCAGCCAATAGACTATTGGGTAAACGTCCCGATCAACTTCAAAATAAACTGAATACGCTCGGCAGCAGGTACACAGGTCTCTGGCGCACTTCTCAAGGCGTCAGCGCATTGACACAATAAGCCGCAATCGCGTCAAGAACCGCAGGACTCTCCCCCACCGCATCGCTGACGCTGATCTCCAAGGCGGGATAAGCGTCACGCAGTTCATCAATCATTGGCGGCAGGTCGCGCAGCACATGGCCGCCTTGCCCGAGGAAGACCGGCACGACGCTGACCTGCTCCACTCCTTTGCCCACCAGCGCGGTCACCACAGCCGGCAAGCGCGGCTCCATCAATTCGAGAAAGGCCAGCACGACTTCCGCATCGGGCCGCTGTGCCTGCGCGCGCTGCTGCAATTTCTGGAAAGGCTGCGCCCAGCGCGGGTCACGCGCACCGTGGGCAAACAGGACAAGGGCTTTTTTCTTCGAGGTGTTCATGCTTTAGTAATCGTCAGAGGGTCGGGTTGCGTTATCGGTCCGGTGGGGAACAGGTGTCAGCTTCGCAGCGGTAGCCGTCAATGTCGTTCGACCCACCACAAGGCCATTACCGCCCCGAGCAGGAACAGCAAGCTGGGCATGGCGGCCGTGGCGACCGGCGGCCAGGTGTTGAGCAGGCCGATATGCGAGAACAGGCTGTTGATCAACTGGAAGGACACGCCGATCATGATGCCGACAAAAATCTTCAACGACAGGCCGCCACTGCGCACATGCAGGTAAGCGAACGGCAGGG
>JACCDG010241534.1_pt1 | contig 17280 bp, 16 predicted proteins | sample 7442471 | NCBI WGS metagenome assembly JACCDG01 (sample SAMN15323444, study PRJNA562643) | freshwater metagenome | isolation source: river surface water | place: USA:Blue River Watershed | collected 2017-08-17 | reverse complement strand
TCGCATGATGCACCAAGCTGGCGCAGCTGCCCCTCCATGAATGACTTGTTAGAAAGAGTAAAGTCTAGAATCTCTTTATAGAGGTCTTCTCTCTTCATGTCGAATCTCGAACGTCCTTCTTTTTCTAACTTCTTTTCGTATACTACTTGAGTTTCGAATCCTGCGTGGTCAGAACCTGGCAACCACAGGACATTCTTACCATTCATGCGATGATATCTAGTTAGTATGTCCTGAATTGTAACGAAGAGTGCATGTCCTGCGTGGAGTGAGCCGTTAGCGTTCGGTGGCGGCATTACGATTGTAAATGCTTCCTTCCTTTCGCCAGGAAGATTGTCAGGGTTGAAGTAACCAGACTCTTCCCATGCTCGGTAAAGAGTTGGTTCTACCTCTTGTGCATTGTATGGTTGTAATAACTTTTCAGGAAGTTGTTTCATATATAAAGAATACTATCATAAACATCTAAAAAAGTATTGTGAAGTAAAGGTATTTAGTTGGATTAAGGTATATATTCTAATCGGTACTTCGGGAAGCAGAAGGATGACAGTTGTGCGATTTACTAATACAGCTAAATTATTTAAGATCACACTTTAATGTATTATATCCTTTAACTCTAAATTCTTGTTCGGTATGGTGCTTCGTGCCGATGTCTTCCTTTACTTTGTAATTTCACGCTTTAATATTTACGCTCTATAATTTGTTTTTTGTGTTAGAATTACCATTATATGCAACGACTCTATACTGGCTCTGTAGCAATTACATCCAAAAAAGATGGTTATGTTCGTGTTCCTGAACTGGAAGCCGAAGGGTCTATTTTTGTTGACCATTCTCACCTTAATACAGCACTTCATTATGACACTGTAGAGGTAGAACTTCTTGGTAAGCACACAAATCAGAAAGGAGAACAAGAATTATACGGAAAAATTACTGCAGTTATCGAACGAAGTAAGAAAGGGTACGCTGGAGTGCTCGAGCAGGATCATGGGATGTATTTTCTGGTGCCAGATGACAAGAAGATGTATACAGACATAATCATAGATGCTAATCATCTTCATGACGCAGAGCCTGGAATGAAAGTAATAGCTTCGCTTCTTGAATGGTCTGACCCCAAGAAGTCTCCAATTGGTGCTATTGCTGCGGTGCTCGGAATGCCTGGGGATAATAACGCAGAGATGCTTGCATACGCTCTTGAGCGTGGGTTCTCAGATGAGCACAATCATGCAGTAGTTGAAGAGGCGAACGCCATTAAGGCGCGAGGTATCACTGAAGAGGACAAAGCCGGAAGACGAGACTTTAGACAAGTACCAACGTTTACGATTGACCCGATTGATGCTAAAGACTTTGATGATGCTGTGTCATTTAAGAAGCTTGATAACGGTCATTATGAAGTTGGCGTGCATATTGCAGACGTATCGTACTATGTGCGTCCAGGTATGGCGCTCGATGAGGATGCTATCGCTCGACAGACCAGTGTATACCTCGTTGATAGGTGTATTCCGATGCTTCCAGAAGTTCTTTCAAACGATCTCTGCTCTCTCGTACAAGGACAAGATCGTCTCGTGATGTCATGCGTACTTGAGTTAGATGATCAAGGAGTAGTCTATGGTGAATGGTATGGAAGATCTCTCATTAATTCACACAGAAGATACACCTACGAAGATGCTCAGATAACATTAGATACTGGAAAGGGAGATTTTTATGAAGAGCTTACTATTCTTAACAAGATTGCAAAGATACTTACAAAGAAGCGTTTTGAAGGTGGTGCACTATCGCTTGAAACAGAAGAAGTTAAATTTAAGTTAGATGAGAAAGGTGTGCCAGTTGATGTGTACATAAAAGAACGCGGGGATACTCATAAGCTCATCGAGGAATACATGCTCCTAGCTAACAAATATGTGAGTCAATTCATTACTAAAAAGCAGGAGGAAAAAGTAGGTGAAGGAAAGGCAGTCTGTGTATATCGAGTGCATGATAAACCAGACGCTGATCGTATGCATGATCTAGACCTTTATATAAGAAGTCTCGGGTATCATGTTAGGTTCATGGATGGACTCATCGCATCTCCTGAATTAAATACATTACTTGCAAAGATGGGCGACAGACCAGAGAAGCCTCTGCTACAGATGCATATCACTCGCTCAATGGCAAAGGCTATCTACAGTACCAAAAATATCGGGCACTACGGCCTTGCTTTTGATTATTACTCCCACTTCACTTCTCCGATTAGACGATACCCTGATGTGCTCACACATCGCCTGCTTATGAGAGTGCTTGAAGAGGATTATCCGAGAGAAGAAGAAAGAGGGCTTTTCGACAAGTTGTGTCTACAAGCATCACGTAGAGAAAAGGAAGCGTCAGATGCTGAGCGTGGAAGTATCAAGTACAAGCAGGTGGAGTATATGTCATACAGAGTAGGGCAAGAGTTCGACGGTATGGTCTCTGGAATTTCTGAGTGGGGACTGTATGTGGAAGAGAAGAAGAGCAAGTGTGAAGGTATGATTAAGTTACGTGACCTGGGGAATGATTTCTTCGTCTATGATGCGAAGAATAACAGAGTCTTCGGAGAGCGCACCGGTATTGAATGGAAGATAGGAACGCCTGTGAAGATAAAAGTAAAAGGAGCGAATCTAGATCTCAAACTGATTGACTATCAACTGGTTGCTTAGAAGTTTTTACAAAAACACATATAATTGACTAGTCAAGTAATCTGAGGTACACTTAAAAGGCTGTTCATTTGACATTAGGTCGTAATTTTTAAATGGAGGAGTCTCTATGACTTTCGTTACAAAAATTTTGTTAGAGCTGGTCAACCTTCTCTTCAACAATTCAAGCGGGCTCCGCTTGCTCGGGTATTTCAGGCTCTTTGACGCTGTATTTGTGATGTACCCAGCGGACCAAACATTCGCTGACCATTACACGTTTAAAACCCGACAACGGTTTATCAAGTGGAAGCCTTTTATCGTCGGCATGATTACTCATCCTTCCGGGGCGCGTACGCTCATGTTCGCAATATCTGCTCACGTCGACGGAAGAGATTCCGACTACGATGCCAATGACTTGCGTGACTTGCATGCTCGTACCGAGTCAGTCAAATGCCTTTTGCGTGCAGACACGACGCATTTCGCTGGCACACTCCCGGGAAGACTCGCTGCACTTAAGGTTCGCAGGGGAAGTAGTCAGGGAATTGAGCAGAAAGCCACAGTGGAAAATGTGGTGAAGGCCGTGGAAGACACATGGCATATCACCCATCACCCAGTTGTGATTCTTGGATCAAAGGGTTACGTTGGCCGAAATGTCACCGAATATCTTTGCGAAAGGAATCGTTTTGGGGTTCTCTCTGTCGATGTGGACGGCATGTATCAGGGTGGCAGGAGAATCTCAGATGAGTATGCTGCTCCGAATATTCCGCACCTCATCCTCAACATCACTCGACCTGAAGCTATTAACCTTTACATCGAGAAGATGAGGGAGGGGACTGTTGTTCTCAATGAAGTCTACCCAGCGCCACATCCAGACGTTGTGGCGTCTATGAAGGAAAGAGGTGTGCGTGTATACCATATCGCAGGTGTAAAAGCATCTGTGTTGCCAACGTTCCCTTTGGCCTATCAAGGTGCTGTGCCGTGTTGCGCTGCCCTTCCTCAAGAAAATTATAAGGTCCTAGTTATCGAACTGTAAGTTCACGCTTTTGCGTGGATAAAGAGCCCCAGCGTAAGCTAGGGCTTCTTTTTTTTGCGCTATACTATTTCTTATGTTCGTATACGATACGATTAATACACTCCTTGCTATCATCTTTCTTTTTAATGCCGCACTTCTTTTGCCGCTACTTCGTAATGTCCGTAACAACGTCCAGACTTTTGTTTATGCGATTAACATAGTAATGATTCTTTTATGGGTGGTGACAATGATGGGGTATCGCTCACAGAATGAATATTTTGATACATGGTTACGAGCGCTGTACGTTGCAGCGATATTTATCGGTGTGACATATATGCAGTTTACATTTTTCTACCCAACAGTTCTTAGAAATGCAAAATATTATATTTACATTGTTAATATTCTTGCGTTCGGTACTGCTTACCTGGTGACTCTTACTAACACGATTATTGCGAAAGGGGTGGCATCAGAGGTTGGTGAGCCTGGTATTGTATTTGGTGCGTTGTATCCATTATATATAGCCATTATTCTAGTTCCTTTTATTGCGGGCTTTTCTCGTCATATATATCTTGTCTATAAAAAGAATATTAAGGTAATGTATCTTCTTTCTGGGTATAGTATCTCTGCTAATGTAGCTTTTATCACGAACCTCATTCTCCCATGGTTTGGTATTTTCATCTTTAACTGGGTTGGGCAGTTCTTTACTGTTATTATGGTGCTTTTCACTACGTATTCAATCCTTAAGTTTAACGTTATGAATATACGTTTCTTCGCTATTAATGTTGGAGTAGTGTTTTTGCTTATAGTAACTACAGCGCAAGTACTTTTTGCAGACTCTGTTAAGAATCTAATGGTGAGCGGACTTGTACTCTTTATTTCTTCTATCACTGGCTATTATCTCGTTAAAATTAACAAGAGTGAAAGAGACGCCTTAGACCATTCAAAGTTACTTAATAAGAAGTTAGCGGACGCCAACGAGAAGCTTAAGTCTCTCGATAAATTAAAATCAGAGTTCATTTCTCTTGCCTCTCATCAATTACGCAGTCCGCTAACAGTCATTAAAGGGTATGCATCAACTCTTACAGACGGTGTGGTGGGAGAGCTAGACCCGAAGCAAAAAGAGATCATAAGGCATATCTACACGTCAGCCCAAGGTCTTGCTAATGTAGTAGAAGATTTTCTCAATGTCACCAAGATTGAACAAGGTGGTATGAAGTATGAGTTCGGACTAGTCGACATTAAACAGATAGCAGAGGACTTATCGAGTGATATGAGGATAGCCGCAGAAGATAGAGGGTTACGATTTGAGAGCGAGATTGATGATGCTCATGATTACACAATAGAGGGCGATGCAACAAAATTAAAGCAAGTTTTCCTTAACTTAGTAGATAATAGTATTAAATATACGAAAGAAGGTTTTGTTAAAGTATCTCTTACTCAGAATTCTCTTGATAAGAGCATGAAGTTCTCAGTCTCGGATTCCGGCATCGGTATAAGCAAGGAAACAAAAGAAAAATTATTTACTAAGTTTGGTCGCGGAGCAGGAAGCGCTCTTAATGGTGGAGGGTCTGGTTTAGGGTTATACCTTGCGCAAGCAATTGTCGAGGCACATAAAGGTACTATTGAAGTGTCTTCTCAAGGAGAAGGGAAAGGGTCTACATTTAGTGTATTTTTACCCCTTCACCTGCAAACGAAAAAGTAGTCGAGACTTATTTTTGTTAGGAATGGTATACTTTCTTGTAACATGAGGAAAATAATGATTATAGAAGATGATAAGAGTCTGCAGGAGATTTATAAGATTAATTTTGAAGTAGCAGGTTTTGATGTTGTTATTGAAGGGGATGGCCTCTCTGGTATTTCTTCTGTGGTAGAGAAGAAGCCTGATATTATCTTACTGGATATCATGATGCCTAATATGGACGGTTTTGCATTTCTTCGCGCAGTAAAAGAGAATACGAGTATAAATGTCCCGGTCGTTGTGTGTTCTAATCTTTCCGATAAAGAAACATACGATAAGGCGTTTGCAGCAGGCGCCTCCGCAGTACTCCTTAAGGTAGATTACTCTGGTAAGGAGCTGGTTCAAAAGATTGAAGGAATACTTATGCAGAAAAATAGTGCGCATAAGTAATAGGGTTACACACAGGGGAAAAGATTAGAAACAGCTATACTCTTAAGATAGTGTACTAAGTTATTTATTATATGGACCCCTTCTCTTCTATTTTTTTTGATATCCAATTTGATTTAATCGGTGTCATTGTTGCTGTTATTGGTATTCTCGTTTTGGCAGGTATTGTGTTTGTGCGTAGTACTAATAGTATTACAAGTAGGAGCTTCTTTTTCTTCGCGTTCGTCACTATTTTTTGGGGATTATCAAATTATTTTTTATATAAATTTACTGACCCAGAGCTCGCGCTCCTCGCTCTTCGTTTACATATTTTCTTGACTATTTGGCATGCTTATTCTTTCTTCCAGCTTGCGTTTGTATTCCCTTATGAGAATAAGATACTGCCCGTTTGGCATAGATATGTTTTACTTCCTCTTGCCTTCTTTAGTTCGTCACTGCTTCTTATACCCTTTGTTTTCAAGCAAGTAAGCGGCCTTATTTCGGTTAATGAGGTGGTTAATCCAGAACAGAGTCAGGGGATTGTTTTGGCTGCAGTTGTGACATTTAGCTTCTTTGTCGCCGGACTTCTAGTGCTCCTCCGTAGGGTATATGAGACAAAAGGAGACGAGCGCAGACAGGTCATGCTTATGTTTACGGGAATGTCGCTCACTGCCGGACTTCTCCTCCTTTTTAGCTTTATTCTTCCGATTGGGTTTAAAAATTTTGATTTTGTACCATATGGTGCACTTTTTATCTTTCCTGTTATTGTTTTTACTGCATACGCTATTTATCTCGTCGAACTTTTCCATGTTAAAAATATCTTTGCTGGACTCTTCACGTTCTTCTTGTGTATTATTTCTTTGATAGAGCTTATCGTCGCAGAGAGTATAGAGCAAGTGCTTCTCAGGGTTGCTGTTTTTTTCTTAACTCTTATTATTTGTATACAGCTAGTTAAGAATACATTTGAGATAGAACTAGCTAATGAACAGAAGTCAGAAATCATGTCTTTTGCTACACACGAAATTAGAACACCACTTACTGTGATACGAGGATATGCTACAATGCTCCTAGATGGTGATAAAGGTGAAATAAGTCCGAGGGTTAAAGATCTTCTCCAGAAGATTCTCATATCAGGAAATGATGTTATCACTCTTTTGTCGCAGTATTTAGATAAATCTAAGATTGAGCTCGGACAGATTGAATATGTAAAAGCCGATTTTGATATTGCGCGTACAGTCAACGATGTACTCAACACTTTCCAGATTAATGCAGAACAAAAGGGTATTATTTTAACGAAAGCGATTGAAACTAAAGAGAAGTATATAGTTTTTGCGGACCAGTCAAAAATTAAAGAAGTGCTAACGAATATTATTGATAATGCGCTTAAGTACACGCTACATGGCTCAGTCAATGTTTCTGTTCGAAGTGAAAATAACTTAGTGATTGTAAAAGTGTCAGACACTGGGATTGGTATCAGACAAGATACGATACCACACCTTTTTAAGGAATTTTCTAGGGCAGATCTAAAGAGGGTGAATATTCTCGGTTCAGGTATCGGACTCTACTTGGCTAAGAAATTTATCGAGGCTCACAAAGGAAGAATTTGGGTTGAGTCAGAAGGCGAAGGGAAGGGGACTCAGTTTTTTATACAGTTACCAGAATCTAAGATAAAGCACTAGGTATGAAGAAAATTTTAATCATCGAAGATAACAAAGATTTGCAGGATATTTATAAACACAGTTTCGAAAAAGATGGTTATACTGTTATAACTAAAGATAATGGACAAGATGGGTTTGATTCAATAGCAGAAGAGTTACCAGATGTTATTTTGCTTGACTTGATGATGCCTGGCGTTAATGGCTTTGAGTTTCTTCAGAAAATAAAAACAACAGGAGGGGCAGATATTCCCGTTATTGTCTGCTCTAATATCTCTGATATAGAAATGATAAATAAAGCTATTCAGGAAGGAGCCGCAGCTGTCCTTCTCAAAGTCGACTATGTCGGCAGACAACTGGTGGATAAAGTTAATTACTTGGTAGAGGAATTTAATCTTAGTAAAAAAGCCGGACAATAGAGATTCCTTGAGGTAAGAAAAAGCTATTTACCTGTGCTGTACTTTCCTTTTTCCTGTCTTTGTGGTAGAATCTAGTCCATGCTAAAAATCAGATTACAACGCACAGGACGCAAGAATGACCCTCATTTTCGCTTGATTGTTACAGAAAGCACCCTTAAGCCAAAGACGACTCAGTTCGCTGAAATTTTGGGAACTTTTAATGTTAAGGCAGGTGTTTTTACGCCTAAGGCTGACCGTATCAAGCACTGGATTTCTGTAGGGGCTCAGGCGAGCGACACAGTTCATAATCTCCTCGTTTCTAAAGGTGTTATCGAAGGAAAAAAGAGGAACGTTCTTCCTAAGAAGAAGCCTATAGTGAAAGTAGTTAAGGCTAAGTAGTCTTATTATTTCAGTTAGAAAATAAAAGAACAATGAGTCATCATTGTTCTTTTGTGAATAACTTTGTGGGAGTAAAAGAGAATTACTGATACGATTAAATGTATAGAATATGAAAGATCAAGAATTTGTTGAATATGTTGTTAAGGCTTTAGTAGATAATGGAGAGAAGGTAAAAGTAGATAGACGTGTAGATGAGATGGGGGTTCTGATTACGCTTGATGTTGATGCAGCGGATATGGGTAAAGTTATCGGACGTGACGGCGCTACAGCTAAGGCACTCCGTACTCTACTCCGAGTTGTTGGTATGAAGAATAACGCTCGGGTTAATCTCAAGATTAACGAACCAGAAGGACGCACTTCCTATAGTAATCAGGAAGAACAGACACCTTCAGCCTCTCGTTATGATACGACAGACGTTGATGCGGTGATGAATGATTTGAAAAGCCTCTAGCTTTTAGCAGTTGGCTTTTAGCTAACAAAAGCGCCTGTGGCGCTTTTGTTGTATTTAGAAGCCAAGGGCTCATAGCTAAGAGCCAAAAGCTGTGTTAGTATTTTGCTATGAAACAAGCACCGCTTAGATTCCACATTGTAACTATTTTCCCTGACATGTTCGTTAGTTATTTTGCTGAGTCGATTATTTCTCGTGCAATTGAGAATAAGCTTATTGATGTTAAGACATATGCACTGCGCGAATATACGAATGATAAACACAGGAGAGTTGATGGTAAGCCGTATGGTGGCGGGCCTGGCATGGTAATGTGGGTGGACCCTATCATCAACTGTGTGGAAACTATTAAAAAAAATATAGAATCTAAGAATAAAAAGCTAAAGAATAATAGCCGAAAGCTAAAAGCTTTGATTGTTATCTTTAACGCTGGTGGGGAAAAGTTTACCAATACGCTTGCGCAAAAGTCTGCAAAAGGATACACGGATATTATTTTTATCTGTGGTCGCTATGAGGGCGTGGACTCCCGCGTGAAGAAGATTTTGAAAGCCAAAGAGTGGAGTATTGGGGACTATGTTCTCACTGGTGGAGAGCTTCCTGCTATGGTGTGTGTCGATACGATCTCTAGACAGGTAAAAGGGGTGCTCCATGACGAGCTTTCTCTAGAAGAAAAGCGAGTAGCATCCCATGAGATATACGCGCGCCCTGAGGTGTATGAGACTGGTGGCAAGAAATATCGTGTACCTAAAGTGTTACTCTCAGGAAATCATAAACTCATCGAAGAGTATCGAATGAAAAAGGAAAATACGATAGGAAAGAAGAAAGTTAAATAGTTAATCGTTATTAGTAATTAGTGGAAATTCAAGAAGATAATAAAAAGTACCACACATCTTTAAAACCCTTAACAGTCAACTGGTTTTTATATTTTTTATTTGTTACAATTGCTTGTACTTATTAAAAAATAATAAGCCAAGATAGCTCAGTTGGTAGAGCACTTCCATGGTAAGGAAGAGGTCGCGGGTTCGATTCCCGCTCTTGGCTCAGAAATTTTAAAACCAGTATCATATGATACTGGTTTTAAAATTTCTGAGCCAAAAGAAAAGGTTAGCTAGCGATGAGCGTATCACGCAGGGGGGGGGCGTAACCCTTACAGAGAGAGTCTAATAAATGAATTAGCAGATTTGAATTAGCAAATTTATGCTTTGATTTAGTCTTTAAAATAAGCGATAGCATACCTTCGGAGAATCTCCGTACTGTCCCGTATTGGGTACTCTTGTTGTTACTAATGAAGACTTCATCCCAATTTTGTTTGGAGAAAATAGATATACAGAAATTTTAGGTTTTAAAGCAAGAGTTTTGTAATAATAAGAAAGATTTGTTTTCTATTTACGCTATCCCGCTAAAAGCGTACACTATTCTCCACTAGCCACTAGCCACTAGCCACTAGCCACTAGCCACCCCTATGGAACCTCTCGCGTCACGCCTTCGACCAACGTCACTTGATGATTATATCGGTCAATCTCACCTAGTTGGAGAAGGGAAGCCACTTCGTGTGGCTATTGAGAAGAATCATGTCTTTTCTTTTATTCTCTGGGGGCCACCAGGATCAGGTAAGACCACTCTCGCACGTATCTATGCAAAAGCTATCAATGCCGATTATCATGAACTTTCTGCTGTCTCTGCGGGCAAGGATGATATACGCCGCATCGTAGATACAGGTGGAGAGCTCTTCGGGCCGAGAGTTTTATTCCTGGATGAGATTCATCGTTTCAACAAAGCTCAGCAAGATTTTCTTCTCCCATACGTCGAATCTGGGAAGCTTATTTTAATTGGAGCCACCACAGAGAATCCAAGCTTTGAAGTCATCTCGGCGCTCTTGTCCCGATGTAGAGTATTTATTTTGAATGAACTTACAAAAGATGATATTAATTGCATCATAGAAAGAACCGGTCTCTCAATAAACGAAGAAGCTCGCGCTATGCTGCATGCTCTTGGAGGAGGTGATGCTAGGCAGATCTTGGGGGTTATTTCTTCGACGAACGATCTTTACGGAAAGGTAACTACTGAGACGATAAAAGATACAATCCAATCGAAGCATCTCCGTTATGACAAGAAAGGCGAAGAGCATTACAACACAATAAGCGCTTTCATTAAAAGTATGCGCGCGTCAAAGAAAGATGCTGCGATGTATTATCTCGCACGTATGATTGATGCAGGGGAGGATCCAAAGTTCATCGCACGCAGGATGGTGATATTTGCTTCCGAAGACATTGGTCTTGCCGACAAGGGCGCTCTTATTATTGCTAACGAAGTGTTCAAGGCTGTAGAAATAATAGGACTTCCTGAGTGCGGTATCAATCTAGCACACGGCGTGGCGTATCTCTCACAGGCAAAAAAGGATCGTAGTGCCTATGACGCATATAAAGATGCTCTCAATGATGTTAAACAACTAGGGAATCTGGCTATTCCGATTAGATTACGTAACGCTGTGACAGGACTTATGAAAGAGAGTGGATATGGAGAAGGGTATGAGATGTATAGCAAAGAAAGTTTCCTGCCAGAAGAACTCAAGGACAAGAAGTATTTTTCTTAGGGTTTATAGATTTTTTAACTCCTCATTAATTACCTCTAGCGCAGCCTCATGCTTTTTCTTTTCTGCTTCGTAAATTCTCTTACGCAGATTAGAAGATGAATATCCGTGGTCTCTTGTGTTGAATATAATCTCTAGAGGGAGATCGTGCCCAGTAAATAGTTTACCTTTCCAGTCTGCGCCAATAATCCGCACATTGACCCCTAGGTCATTTTTTTTAAGAAGGTCGTACAACTCTTTTTCTGTATCATAAAGAACTATTTTGTCTATGTATTTAACAGCTTCTAGCTGCGCCTTTCTTTCCTCTATATCTTGCACAGGCTTATTCTTCTCCGGGCGATCAATTGTCGGGTCGGTGTGTAGACCTACTATAAGGTAGTCACAGTGTTCTTTGCATTCTTTAAACATCAGCATATGCCCCGCATGACAGAGGTCAAATGCTCCAGCTGTGAATCCAATTTTCATAATTGCTTTATAGCATACCATGAGGTAAAGATTATTTGATATACTGCTTATCAATGGAAGAAAATCTAGACTTAGAAATAGCAGAGCTTGAAGCATCGATGAATGCAATTGATTTTTGGAGCGATAAAGAGAAGGCCCAGTCAGTTATCAAGAAAATAAAAGAATTAAAGGATAAGAAGGAAGGAGCGGGTACGCTTGATAAAGGTGGCGCTATTTTCTCTATCTTAGCTGGAGCAGGAGGAGACGACAGTGAAGACTTTGCTCGGATGCTCCTTGTGATGTATCAGAAATATTTTGACAGGAATGGGTATACATACTCTACGCTTCACGATAACAAGAATGATCACGGCGGCTATCGTAACATCACGCTTGAGATAGACGGGAAGATGGTCTACGGTAACCTAAAGAATGAGTCTGGTGTTCATCGCCTTGTGCGTATCTCACCATTTAACGCTCAAGCAAAGCGTCATACCTCTTTTGCGCTAGTTGAAGTACTCCCTATTATTCCAGAGGTAGAGAGAAAAGTATTATCGCCGGACGAGATACGTATAGAAACTTCTAAGTCTAGCGGTCCCGGGGGTCAAAATGTTAACAAGAGAGAAACTGCGGTACGCATTATTCATATCCCGACTAACATCGCTGTACATGTAGCTACTGAGCGTCAGCAAGAGCAGAATAAACAAAAGGCAATGGAAATACTTCAATCAAAACTTTTTAAACTAGAAGAAGAAAGGTGTCAGGCAGAAGTGGAGGGAAGACAAATTAGTAAGACAACAGAGATAGAGTGGGGCAATCAGATACGCTCTTATGTTCTTCACCCGTATAAGATGGTAAAAGATCACAGAACTGACTATGAGACCAGTAATGTAGAAGCAGTACTTGAGAAAGGAGAGATAGAAGAATTTATTAAGGTCCAGAACTTAGAACGTAGAGTGCAGTAATACAGTTTGTAGATTGTAGCCAGTAGTTTGTAGTAATACGGATGAAGATCTAGAGGGGGAATACAGAATATAGAGCGTAGAGTATAGAAATGCTTGAGAATACTTAATCAAAGACAAATAATTGCTCATTTAAAAATCAAAGTATACTCACTTACCAATAACCAATAACCAATAACCAATAACCACCAACCAATTACCGTACCCCATTTTCCACACCCTTTTAGCGCACCTTTAGCATGGTATACTCTACAAATGCTTTACTTCGACAAAGTTTCCAAAGAATACGATGACGGTAATCGAGTTCTTGATGATATTTCTCTCACTATCAATAAGGGGGAGCTAGTTTCAATAGTAGGTCATTCAGGCGCAGGCAAGACTACTCTTATTAAGCTCATGATGGCAGAGGAATCTCCTACGGAAGGTAGTGTTTCCTTTAATTCTGATGATATTCATGCTTTAAAAGGCAAAGACATGATGCATTTTCGTAGAAAAATTGGAGTGGTATTCCAGGATTTTAGACTTATTCCTAATAAGACCGCATATGAGAACGTTGCTTTTGCAATGGAAGCAGCTGGAAAGCGTGACGACGAAATAGAAGAGGATGTTCCGCATGTGTTAGATCTCGTAGACTTAAAGAATAAAATGCACCATTTCCCTCATCAGCTATCAGGCGGTGAGCAGCAGCGTGTGGCTATCGCGCGAGCTATTATCAATCGTCCGGAGATTATTATTGCTGATGAACCGACAGGAAACCTTGATCCACTTAATACATACGATATCGTTCAGATTCTAAAGAAGATCAACGATCTCGGTACTACTGTTATCCTCACAACTCACAATAAGGGCATCGTGGATAATCTTGGGCGTCGTGTGCTAACAATGGAGAATGGCAAGATCATAAGAGACCAGAAGTCGGGAAGATTTAGTATTTAAATATCATTATTATGCGAACTGTACTTTGGAAAAGAGTTGGGCTGGCTGGTTTAAGAGGGTTTTATCGTAACCGAACGGTTTCGTTATCATCAATTTTCATTCTAACCATTACGCTCTCTATTATCACATCCTTTTATCTTTTCAGGTCTGTCTTTGATTACACTCTAAATGAGGTGAGGGAGAAGGTGGACATTCGTATCTATTTTAAGACAGACGCAACAGAACAACAGACAAGCGAAGTAAAGGCGAAACTGCAGGGGCTTACCGATGTAAAGTCAGTCACGTACACATCTAGGGAGCAAGCGCTCGAAGATTTCAGAAAGAAGCACGAGGGAGATCAGTTAACTCTCCAAGCACTTGAAGAGCTAGGCACTAATCCGTTCGGAGCATCGCTTTCTGTTGTGGCAAATGATACTTCACGTTACGAAGCTATCGCGAAGCAGCTTGATGATTCTTCTGGGCTTCTCGGAGATAACAAGACAGCTATAGATAAGATTAACTACTATCAGATAAAGGATAGTATTGATAAGTTGAATAATATAATTGGATGGACTAACACAGTAGGGTTCTGGCTTTCAGTTATATTCATTCTGATGAGCTGTATGATTGTGTACAATACGATACGTCTCGCCATCTTCGTTTATCGTGACGAGATTGCTGTTATGAAGCTAGTAGGTGCGTCTAATATGTTTATCAGAGGGCCATTCATAGTCGAGTCAATCTTGTACTCAGTTACAGCGACTATTATTACGGTTATTATTTTCTTCCCGGCCACCATATGGGTGACCAAGAAGACAGTATTCTTCTTTGAAGGGATGAATATTCACTCATTTTATACAGCACATCTCGGAGCATTAGTTATTTCACTCCTTGTGTTCGGGGCAATACTTACCACGGTGTCGTCACTTCTCGCAGTGCGTAAGTATCTGAAGGTTTAAAGTTAAATCAAGTACACATTTCTATATTTAGACTAGTAACGATAAACTAGTAACTATTGACTAGTTTATGACGCAAAAAACCGCACTTAACATTCTTAAACTCGGACATACAACCTTCCTCACAGGACAGGCTGGCTCTGGTAAAAGCTATGTTCTAAGAGAGTATGTCGATTATCTCAAAAAGCACGGTGTGAAGTACGCAGTCACTGCCTCAACCGGTATCGCGTCCACTCATATCAGTGGCTCAACCATTCATTCATGGAGTGGTATTGGTATAAAAGATAAGCTCACAAAGTTTGACCTAGACGCACTAGAAGAAAAACAGAACCTTCATAAGAGGTGGACTGAGACACAGGTACTCATCATTGACGAGGTGTCGATGCTTCATGCGAACTTCCTAGATATGCTTAATGCTGTTGCTAAGCACATCCGAAGAGATGCGAGACCCTTTGGTGGCATGCAGCTCATTTTTTCAGGAGATTTCTTTCAGCTTCCGCCTGTGGTACGTAGTGAGAATCACGTACCAGGAGCCAAGGTCTATGCATTTCTCTCGAACGCCTGGGTAGAAGCTAAGCCAGTTATCTGTTACCTTACTGAGCAGTACAGGCAAGACGATGATCAGTTGCTTTCACTCCTCAAAGCTATTCGAGGTGGAGAGATAGAGGAGGGGCATTATGATACCCTTCGTGAAGTTAGTGAGAAGAAACCTAAGAAAAGCACTCTTAAGCTTTATACGCATAATGAAAATGTAGATAAGATAAATGAGAAGTTTTTTGAAGAGTTGGATGGAGACGAGCATTATTATGAGATGGTAACAAAAGGAAAAAAGAATCTAGTCGACTCTCTTAAGAGTAATTGCCTAGCACCCGAAACGCTTCGCCTTAAAATTGGAACGAAGGTAATGTGTATAAAGAACGCTCAAGACAAATCATATGTGAATGGTTCACTCGGGGTAATTACCGCGATAGCAGATGATGGCTTCCCGGTAGTCTCGCTTAACAGTGGCAGGAAGATAACCGTGCGGGGGGACAGTTGGAAGATAGAAGAAGACGGCAAGGTGAAGGCAGAGATTAGCCAGTTACCGCTTCGTTATGCATGGGCAATTACTGTACACAAGAGTCAGGGGATGACCCTTGATGAAGCTGAGATGGATCTCTCCCGAACTTTTGTGCGAGGGCAGGGATATGTAGCGCTTTCACGCCTCACTACCCTCGAGGGACTGTATCTCACTGGGTTTAACAATGAGGCTCTCATGGTGAGCGAGGAGGTGAGAGAGGCTGATGAGCTTTTTCATAAGAAGAGCGCACAGGCGTCAGACGCACTTAAAAAATATACAAAAGAAGAATTGGAAGGGATGCATAACAAGCGACTACTAGAAGTTGGTGGTTCGCTTGAAGAGGTAGACGAAATCTCTGAGGAAGTAAAAGTCCTTTCTCATATTGTTACCAAAGAGATGCTCGACAAAGGGATGACTTTAGAAGAGATTGCAACATTTAGAGATATTAGTGTTGATACTCTCATTACACACATTGAGAAGCTGGTTGATCAGGGTGAAACTGTAGCGCTAGATAAAGTGCTTCCCAAGAAGACGTTACTACAAAAGATATCGAAGGTATTCGACGAGTTAGATACCACCAAACTCACTCCGATATTTGATGAGCTTGGTGGCAAGGTTTCTTACAATGATATTAAGTTAGTAAGAGCGCATAGAGCATTTAACAAAAAGAAATAGGCATGAAAACAGAGGTACATAAAAATGAAGAGAGAGGAAAAGGGGAATATGGATGGCTCTCTACGAGATACAGCTTCTCATTTTCCAATTGGTATAACCCAGCACGCATAGGATTCGGCAAGCTTCGTGTTTTAAATGATGATGTTATAGCTCCGTACAGTGGATTCCCTACGCATGGACATCGCGACATGGAGATTATCACGATAGTTATGCGAGGAATAGTTTCGCATAAGGATAGTATGGGTAATGAGCGAAAGGTGGAGGAGGGGATGGTGCAGGTTATGTCTGCAGGGACCGGTGTTATGCATTCCGAATACAATAACGAAGACGTGCCGCTTGAACTCTTTCAGTTATGGATTGAATCACAAGAAAAAGGCATTGCTCCCAGATATGAAGAGAAGAAGATGGATTTTTTGAAGAATGAAGACGCAAGCGTTGTTCTGGTTGGTAACGGAGGTCTCACTATTAATCAAGATGCTTCGATTCTCTACATCAGTAGCGTCGAAGAAAGAGATGAAACCTATTCGCTAAAAGATGCAGGACGTGGCGTGTACCTCTTCGTTATCGAAGGTACAGTAACCGTAGAGGGCGTGGTGTTTTCAAGGAGAGATGCTGCGGGTATCAGTGACACACACTCTTTTTTGTATACACTAGGTGCCAACACAAAAGCAGTCGTGGTAGAAACCTCTCTCTAGAAAAAGAGTCTGTAATATGGTAGAATTTTTGCACCTTGTTAGGTTAAAGGTAGAAAGTTAAGAGTTTGCACAGTTGTTCAGCTACAAATTTTTTAGCACAAATTAGGCCGAAGAACTTGGCTCTGAGGGCTCATAAACCTAGCAAGGTTTCGAGCAAAATAATCTCAAGTACCAATAAGAGGTTAAGGGCAGGAACGAGGTCGTAGGCCACGGAATATAAATTTGGGGTATCGTCTAATGCTCCCGATTTCTTAGATGGTAATCCATCTGTAGGAAATCGCAGTACTAAAGGTTTAGCAAAACCGTAGTAGTAGGAACAAAGACTCAAACCACG
>JACCDG011326091.1_pt1 | contig 17283 bp, 6 predicted proteins | sample 7442471 | NCBI WGS metagenome assembly JACCDG01 (sample SAMN15323444, study PRJNA562643) | freshwater metagenome | isolation source: river surface water | place: USA:Blue River Watershed | collected 2017-08-17 | reverse complement strand
TTAGATTTAAAAGGAAATAGATAATGGACGAGCATGAAAAATTTACCAAAATGGTAGAAGAGCGTAAAAAGTTATTGGCTGAAAATAAGAGGTTGCAGTCCAGAAACAGATTAAACGACAATATGAGAAAAAGAGTCGAGACTACAATGATTGGGGCCTTGGCTATTTTTGAAGATTATTTTGGAGAGATGTGGGGTCAGGGCAAGAAGCCAAACGAACTAGATAGGGATGAGGCTTATTACAAAGGTCAGTGGGAACAAGTAAGAACTGAGATTTTGAATAAGGGAAATAAACAGATAAGAATTTGTGAAGAAGAATTATCTGAATATAACGTAGAGTGGACTAAGTATAACACACAATTTAATTTAGGTTTTAAGGGGAAATAGGATGTTTACTGTAAAAATTGAAGACAAAGACGTAGAGTTGAAAGTTGTTGAGCCTACTAAAGATCATTTAAATAAGGCCAAGAAAATCTACAATGAAGCTTTTCACGAAGCTATTCAATCAAAGGCACCGCTGCGTAAGTTTATTTTTAATATTCTTGAACAACAGGGTCTGTGGGATGAAGAAAAGCAAGCCAAACTAGACTTATTGCGTAAGGAAATTAATCAGGGCGAATTTTCTCTTAAAAAGGGCGGTATGCCTCTTAAGAAAGCTAGAGAGCTTGCTATTGATGTTAGACGAAAAAGACTTGAGTTGTCTCAACTGTTAAATGCTCACAATGAGCTAGATAATATCACAGCAGAGGGTCAGGCCACTAACGCTGAATTCAACTGTTTAGTAGCACTTTGCACGGTGTATAATGATAGTGGAAAGCCATATTTCAGTGGTTATGAAGACTTTATGAGTAGGGCCGATGATGATGTTTCTATTGAAGCAGCAAAGGCACTTGCGTCATTGATATACAACTTTGACGAAGACTCTATCTCTAAATTACCAGAAAATGCCTTTCTTAAGAAATATAAGTTTGTTGATGAAAAACTACGTTTGATTGATGATAAGGGTCGGTTGATTAATATTCACGGCCAGTTAATCAACGAGAATAATCAGCTTATTAACGAAGACGGCAAGAGAATAGATGTCAATGGACACCCCCTAACAGAAGATGGTGAGTTTGATATTGAATCCCTTCCATTTTTAGATGACGACGGTAATCCAGTATTGTAACGGACAGATTTTAGGCCAGTGTTAATTCCAACGGAGAAAATATGGCCTTTAATCTTACAGCAACAATCAATGCACAACTAAATCCGGCTTCTGTAGTCTCGTCTATTCAAGACCTACAATCGCGTCTTCGTGCAAACAGTAATAAGATTGCTGTTCCTGTTAAGATCACTGTTAGTGGCACCAAAGCTGATCAAATCAATAAGATTAATACAGCTTTTATTGCATTAAATAAAACTCTTCCAACAACCAACATCGAAGTTAATAAGGTTGCTGCCGCCTTTGTTAATCTAAAAGCGGCTATGTCTGGAGTGAACTCTGTAAATCAGCAGTTGACCGCTACTAATACAAATATAGCTAATTCTTCAAAACAAGTTACGAAACAAATAACTCAAGCTAAAGATGCTGTTTTTGAATTTGGTAGAATTTCTGGTCTGGCTTTTAGACGAGCCGCCGGTTATACAATTGCCGCTACAGCTTTATATGGAACCGGTAGAGCTATTGCTTCTAGTCTTAAAGAAGCTATTGAATTTCAAAATGAGATGGTCAAAATATCTCAAATTACAGGCCAAAGTGTTGTTTCTTTAAAGAGCTTGAGAGACGAAGTTTTTCGACTAGCTACAACCTGGGGTGTATCTTCAAAAGAAATTCTGAATACTGCCCAAATTTTAGCTCAAGCTGGTTTAAGTGCTAAGGACACACAACTTGCCCTTGAAGCTTTAACAAAAACATCTTTATCTGCCACGTTTGGTAATATGCAAGAGACAGCAGATGGTGCTGTTGCTGCTATGGCACAGTTTAAGATTGGTGCTAAAGATTTGGAAAAGGCTCTTGGTTCTGTTGGTGCTGTTTCTGCCGCATTCGCCGTTGAATCTGAAGATATTATTGCCGCCATCAAACGTACCGGTGGTGTGTTCGCTTCTCTGTCTGGTAATAGTGGCGTTGGTGCCGGTATTAAGTCATTAAATGAATTCGTTGCCATCTTTAGTGCTGTTCGTGCAACAACGAGAGAAAGTGCTGAAAGTATTGCTACTGGTTTACGTACTATCTTTACACGTATTCAAAGACCCGCTACTATTTCTTTACTGCGTAACTTCGGTGTTGAACTACAGGATGCCGAAGGAAAGTTCGTAGGCTTATATAAAGCTACTGAGTTATTATCAGAAGGGCTGAGAAGATTAGATACTCGTGATCCTAAATTTGCTAAAATTGTTGAAGAACTTGGTGGTTTCAGACAAATCGGCAAAGTTATTCCTTTGTTGTCCGCGTACGAAGAGAGACAAAAGGCTTTACAAATAGCACAACAGGGTGGAAATCAACTTACTAAAGATGCTGAAAAAGCACAAGAGTCTTTTCTTGTCCAGTTAACAAAAGTAAGAGAAGAATTCAATAAGCTGATTAATGATGTTTCTGAAACTTCTACTTTTAAAGCCTTTATCAGTCTGATGTTGACAGCCGCTAGAACAGCTATATCTGTTGCTGATGCGTTGAAGCCACTAATTCCAATTCTTGGTGCTTTGGGTGGTATTAAGTTATTAAGTCTGTTGCCTCGCGTAAGCCGTGGTTCATTTAAAGGTGTCACAACATTACAAGCTAGACACGGTGGATACGTACCTGAGCTTGCTGGTGGTGGTATGCCACGCAAGAGAAGCGGGCACATTAAAGATGGTAGCGTCAACGAAGATAATATTCTTGCTTTCATAGGTAGAGATGAATATGTTCTTCCTTCTGAAACCGTTAAGCGTGTCGGTGTTGGTTATCTAGATGCACTGAGAAGAAATGAAGTGCCAGGATTTGCCAAGGGTACTGATGGAAAAACAAAAATAAAAATAGACGATATTGGCTATGGCGGAATAGACTTAGTAAAAGAAGCCAAGTCTAATAGTTTAAAACAACAAATTAAGCAATCTCTGCAAGAAAAACAAGCAAGCGGCCCTGGTATAAATCTTACCGAAAAAATGGGTTCTCTGTCTAGTGCAATAAATGAAACCGTTAAAAGTATAGAAAACGAACGTAAGGCAAGAATAGTTGGTATTGCAACTTTAGAAAAATATTCTAAGAGAAACAGAGAGCAAATACAAGTTGATAATGCCAATGATGGTTTTATAAGAGACGAGCAGGGCTATAAACAAGATTTCTTTCATGGGACTGATAAAGATTACAAGAGACCTTCTCCAAATCCAACAAATGTTAATGACAGCGGATTTTTCGGTTCGGGACATTACAATACTTCTGATCCTGAATATGCTAATGATTATGCTGGTGATAAATATGAAAAAGATAGAAAGACATATACACAAGGGGCCAATATAAGACGATCTCATGTTAAGGCAAGAAACTTAGCTGTATTTAATGCTACTGGTCAGTATGATGGATCACATGGTTTCGCAGATGATAAAGCAAGAGCCGCTTTTACCTCTGCTAGAGAAAAGGGACTTCAACAGGGGCCTGCTGGTAGTGATGAATTCTTTAAAACTGCCAGTAAAGAACTAACTAATCAACTCAAAAAGCTTGGTTACGACGGAGTAAACGTAAAAGAGCCAGGATATGATCTATATAATACAAAGACAGGAAAAACAACGGGGGTCCCTGGTGTTAATTATAAAGAATTAGTTACTTATGATCCAAATCAAGTCGTTCCAGCCACTGAGTCAGGCTCACTTGTAAGAGACATCGGTGGTCGTAAAAGAACCAGCCTAGACACGGGTGCTGGTATAGATCAAAACATTGCGAACATGATGGGTCCAGGCTTTGTCCAAGAAGACTTGGGTTATCAGCCAGGATTTCAAAACGACGACCAAAAAGCTATACTTGCAAGACAAAGAACTGAAGCTAGAAATCAAAGAATAGCTGATTCTATGACTCAAGCATCACAAAGAGGTTTTGTTCAAGAAGATTTAGGTTATCAACCGGGGTTTCAGAATGATGATCAAAAGGCTCTAACTGCAAGACAAAGAGCTGAGGCTAGAAATCAAAGAATAGCCGACTCAATGGATCAACCCGCACAAAGAGGTTTTGTTCAAGAAGACCTTGGTTATCAACCTGGATTCCAAAATGATGAACAAAAAGCAAGACTTGCTGAGGGTAAGCGTAGACAAAAAGAAATTATAGATCAACGCAATGCTCAGAAAGCGTCTTTGCAGCAACAGAGAGACGCTGCTGCCACAGCCAAGCAAGCTAGAGAGCAACAGATAATAGATCAAAGGAATGCCCAAAAGGCTTCTTTGGCCGAACAACGAACTCAGGCAGAGGCTGCTACAAAAGCTAGAGAACAACAAATAATTGACCAAAGAAATGCTCAAAAAGCATCGTTGCAACAACAAAGGTCTGTTGAAGGAAATATTCGTTCTCAAGTTTTAAGTAAATCATACAGTCAAAAAGATGCTTATGGAAATCGTTATACAAGAACAGACTCTCGTGGTCTAACTAAAAATAATGTAATGATGAATCAGCTAGGTCAGGGTGCTTTAGCTGGAAACTTACAATCTGCCACAGCTTTACAAGGATATGGCATATCTCCTACTGTTAGATCAGGTGGATTACCTTATGGTCCGCAAAATCAATCTAATTTTAGAAGAAGAATAGGCTCTTTAAGTCGAGGTGTTAAGGGCGGGCTTGGTAAATTTTCAACAGGTAAGTTAAGTTCAAATGCTAAACTAGGTATTGGCTTAGCAGCCGGTTATGCTGGTGATCAAGCAGAACAAGCAATTGGTGGTAAAGCCGGTGCTGGACTTGGTGCTGGAATACAAGGTGCTGGTTTAGGTGCCGCAGCCGGACTAAATCCTGTTCTTATCGCTGGTGTTGCTGCTTTTAGTGCTGCCTCAGCATATCTCGCTAAAGAATCAGAGGACGCCCTTAACAGTGCCTCAGACAGATTAGCTAAAGGATTTGATGGTTTAAATAAAGCTTTAGAATCTGGAAGCGGAAAGGATATTGCTAAAAACTTTGATATAGCTTTATCTGCTGTTAATAATCAAGTTGCAGCACAAGGTTTTGCTGAGAAAAATACTGTTTTAAATAGGGCCGCTAGCCTATTCTCTGGAACGGAAGAAATTAGAGACCCAACAGAGCTAGATCAAGCAAGAACGAATAAAAGTAGAGGAAAGGAATCTACTAGCGGATTATTTGGAACAGACAGAACAGCTACGGGCTATGCCGATCTTTTTAATGGTTTCTTTACTGCTGGAACATTAGGGGCCGGTGGAGGAAACGTAGCTAGAGATAGCGACCTATTCTCCGCTGATTATGGTTACAGAAGAGGAAAAAAGGAATCGGATGATGCTTTAGCTGCTGGCACTCAATTGAAAAATGCTTTTGCTGAACAAGCACCAGCACTTCAAGATAGGGCTGTATCTTTACTTGGTCAAGGAAAAGATATTAATGATCTTACTTTCAATCCATTAGATAAAAACAAAAAGTCTGCTTTTAGTAAAGGTGAAACTGTCGCTTTGGCCTCAGCTATTGCTGATCAATCAGAGTTAAAAGCTTTAGGTCTTGCTAAAGACGATCCGACTCAACAAGCTGTTGTTGCTAGAAATATTATAGCAGACAATCAAAATGAACTTAAGAAAATTGCCGAGATACAACAAGCAACCAAGCAAGCCGCCGAGAGTTATAGAGAAGCTGCTGTAGAAACAGAGCGTTTCACAGACAAACTAGATAAACTAAAAGCTGGTTTTGAAAGAGCCGCAACTGTTGGAGACTCATTCCGTAAGGCCAATGATTCGGTAACTACAGGATTTTTTAGTCAACAAGACAACAGAAATGTCTTCGGCAACACTAAAGCTTTTGGTACTAGTGAAATTGCGGCAGAAGCTCAAAAAATAAGAGCGTCAATTGGCAGAACAACAACACAAACCGTAAGTGAACAAGCAAAAGACAAAAACGGCAACTTAATTCCTAACAAGTTTGTAGAAAGAACTACAACTGGAAATACAGCCGACTCATTCACTAATGCTATTGTTGGTGTTAAACAACTTCAAGAGGGACTTCCAGGCGTTGTAGACAGTCTAAACTCTCAACTTAAGAATATTGACTCAGGGGACCCAGAGCTTATAAAGGGAACCCAAAAAGGTATTATTGAGGGTGAAGTAAATAAGTTTACGAATCTACCGGCAAGTCTTCGTGACCAAGTTTCTAGTTCTTTATTGGCGGAAGTTGATAAAAGAGGAAAAGAAGGTAATCTTGACAACGTAGATATTAACCAAATCTTAGACCCAATTGCTAATAGCGTTAATCAAGCTGCTAAAGCTTTTGTTGATGCTACTAACCGCAACATCGGTGAATACGAGTCTAGTATTAAAGAGTGGGTTTCTCTACAACAAAAAGCTAATACCTCTAGAAATAGTAGTGTTCAACTTGCTATAACAAATCAAAACAAATTGTCTACTCTTAAGGGTAACGATTTAAGTGTAAGTGAACAAGACGCTGGTTATAGACAGCAACTGAAAAACTTCTCACAGATTTCTGGAACACCAATAAGTCAAGATAGTTTAAGACCACAGGGGCCAGCTAGAGGTCCAATAGCATTACAACAAACATTGGGGGCTATTGATGCTAGACGCGGTGCCCTTATGGCTTCTTCTCAAGGTGGTGGAGACCAGGGAGAAATTGCCAGACAGTTGGGTGAACTAAAGATTCAAGAAGACGCCGCTATCAGTGCCCTTCAATTGATGGCAACTAATACTGATACGTTGGTAGCTTTAGAAAATGAAAACTTAAAACTTCAAAGAGCAGCAGACGCTGAAAGAAACGCTATCAGCGGCAAAGCCTCTGGATCATTATCAGAACAACTAAAGACAATTCAAGATGTTACCTTTGCTGAACAAGCATTGGCTAATCCTAATGCGGCAGCTTCTATTGGTGCTATGGGCGGCGAACAAAGACAAAGACTTGATAGGGGCCTAGAGTTTTTAAAATCTACTAACTCCGAGGACAAAGACTTCATTAGACAAATCGAGGGCGTTGAGTCTACAGCAAATTCAAACTCATTAGTTGGAAGATTTGTTGGAAGTCGCCGAAATTTGAGTGTTGACGAAATGACAGACAGACAAGCCAAACGCGGTGCCCCTTATGAAGAAATACAAAGAGCATACAAAAGAAGAACGGACGAAATGGAAATAGCCGATCAAACATTAGCCAACAGAGACCAAAGCAAGGCTAATGAATACGGCAGAAATGCTCGTGGAAGATATGAGGCGGAAAAAGCCGCTATTGAAAATCCAGAAACTATGATTCAGAGCTTTATTACCAATCTTTCTACTGTGGCGGCACAATTAGAGAAAGTTAATATTCCTGAGAAAATCGAGTTTGGTGGAACTACAAAAGTAGAAGTTTTAATTTCCGGTGCTGAACAAATGAGTGCGATGCAGGGAGAATTAAGCAAATTGATTGAAAGTAAAGTACAAGGGGAACTAAGAAGATATATAAACCAAGACGGTTCTATGAAACAAAATCCGTCTACAGGAGTTGTAGCAGGAAAGGGTAAATAATGGGAACAGAAATATTATACAATAGTTTTAGCTTTAGTGACCAGGGGCCGGTTCCGTTTCTTAATTTAACAAGAGAAATTAGGTTTGATGGTGCTGGTAATAAAATAGGGTCGTCTAGCCAGATTACTCTTGAGGGTACACTGACGCCACTACCTAGTGGCCAGGGATATATCTTAATAGATGCATTACAAGACAACTTGTTTGATGCATTTAAGGTGCCTGGAAGACTTCAAGTGTTGTGTGACAGCCAAACATTAATGGATGTTAATGTAAGACCAACTGTAGTAAATATCCCTAGAAGTAATGATAACTGGGTACAAACAGCACCATTTAGTATACAGCTACTATATGAAGAAGAGGCTATAACTGGAACCACTTATGTAAATAATGTAGAAGAAACATGGAGTATACAAGTTGACGAAAACAGCTCTCTTTATGATTGGAGTTATGGTGCTACTGGTGATAGAAACGCCACAGTATTAAACATTACTCATCAACTTAGTGCTGTGGGTGCCCCTATTTACAGCGGAAGCGGCATAAGTAAAACAGCTTTTGAATCTGCTAAAGAATGGGTCGTGTCACAATTAGGCGTTAGTGCTAGCGACATTAATTCAAATAGTGTTATCAATTTAAATGGTCCTAAATTTTCCAACCTAAACCACATAAGGGTAGAAAATAGCAACGAAAGAGGTGGAACTTATGCTGTTACGGAAACGTGGGTTGGTTTAGATACTACGGTATCTGGTCTAGCCGGTAATGCTATTGAAGATTTTACCGCAAGTATAAGAAAAGATGCTGAAAGTGCCACTACAACAATAGATATCGCCGGAAGTATACAGGGATTAGAAGTAAGAAATATGGCGGGGGCCACTGGAAGTTTTGCTGTGACTACAACTAAGTATGCTAATGCTTCTGGTTACTGGAATAATGTGCAGCCTAAATTACTAAACAGGGCTAAATTAGTATCGGGATTAACTACAGTAAATGCTACACCACTTAACTATAGTGTAGCACACGGCCCAAGCAAAGGAACTATTAGTTATCAATATACATATGATACTAGACCTTGTAATCTTATTCCTGATGCATTATTTGAAAACATACAGGTTGTAGATATTCACCCAACTGACGTTTTCGCCAGCCTAGTTGTCTTAGGACGAGCCAATGGCCCCCTATTGCAAAGTATAGGAACGGTTACAGAATCTCGTCGTTCAGTGAATATTGATGTTGTTGTGCCCCTACCGGAAAATTGTACATATGCTGATTATATGCAGGCTAAGCCCGAAATTGAAGTAGATGAGCTTTTATGTGAAATTCAAGACGACTTAGAAAGTCAGGGTGTGTCTTATTTTCTTACACAAAACCAAAGATCGTGGAATCCTAAAAACGGTAGATATACAGTTAGCGTTGAATGGGTCTATACTGGATGTTCTGGAACCCCACCTTCAACTTCTTTCTGTGTATAATTACTTAGGATTAAGACTTTAAGTTATAGGAGAAAAGATGCCTCAAGTTTGTGGACCAGAGAATATTACGGGACCTTTACAACACACTCTATTTCTAGGTTGTAGTGTTACCGGCTTTACTACTGAGTTAGGATGGAATGAACAAGTTACTTCTGCTACAGTATACTTGGTTGAAGACCCATGCCCAGCTCCAGAAAGCGGCCCAAAACACTATTGGGATAAGAATCTAGAACCTCAAACTACGACTGATCCTGATCCTGGTTTCTTTGGAGAATATGCCAATATTGAGGGTTGTCCAGTATTTTTCAAAATGGGAACTTTTGAATTCGGTGCTATTGTTCAAAGCTGGGAAAAAAGCTATAGCTCCGGTGGCAATCCAACATACTCTGTTAAACTAAGTGTTCCTAGCGAAATACTACAGGGTGTGCAGCTAATCATTGGTGATTTTAGCGGCGACGTAAAAAGAGAAAATATCCCCTTCTATAACATCTTTAATGTATTCGGATTTGCAGAAACAACGGGTTATGATTGCCCGACATACTCTTTATTAGATGGGTCTTTAGAGTATACGGCTGGAGATAGCGGGCCAGATGGTGCTACTTTTGGTAGCTTGGCATCGGTTGTAGGACAGGGTAAGTTTGCCGGATCAAGGAAAAATGCTAATGGTATGCAATGGTCGATAATCAAAAAGGCTTTCCAGATACTAACTGGGTCTGTTAATCCTATTTTTTCTCAGTTTTCTGCATACGGTAGAATCTATTATAACGGCGTAGTATGGAATACGGCTCACGAGAAAGTGCAAACTGGATGTGGTTTGGTGTTTGTTGGAGACGACACAACAGTTTTAGGAAAAACACCATATATAGTTGACATAAGCTTAGTTCCAGACCCTCCTACTTATTATAGAATAAGCGGTACAAGTATATCTTTACAAGAGCTTATAAGTAAAATATGTGGAGATACTGGATACGATTATTATACAGAATTGAGTTATGTAAAAGTAAACGACAATATTCTAAATATAATTAAGATACGTCCAGTTAGTCGTTTAAATCAGAACTCTGGCTTAGGTAAAATTAAACAATTCATAGATGCTGCCAAATCATCAAACATTTTTATCTCTGGCTCGCACGGAAAAGAATTAAGAAACGAACTTATGTCTTCGTTTTTATTGGGTGCTAATAAACAGACTATCTATCAAGCTTATCAGCCACCGCTGGCACAACGCCCAGAGGATATGACAGAGCATACGATTATTCCTTATTTTGGAACTGATTTGAATGGTAATTATATTCAAGTCTACCAGGATCAACAAACTCCTTTTTCAAATGAAGACCTACAAGAAGCCCCTTATGAGTGGACTATTCAACCAGACCCCACATCTATAAATAACTCTCTTACTCATCTGCATTTTACTGAAGCTCCAATTATAGGTATAACAGAAATCTTAACAGCGAGAGTTGGCTTTGATAGTTGGCGTTCATTGATTACTGTTGACCCCGATTTGTATACTGATACCGGAGATTTAGTGAAAACAGCGGAGAACTACTCGCAAGAGTTTGGAACTGAAGCGTTTTTATCAGCGGGCAAAGTATTAGATTCTATTAGAAGAGATGAAAATCCTGCGGCTAGAGATGCGTTTTTTGTAAACTCAGCAGTATTAGGAGATTTAAAGAATCAAACTGATAATGAAATTAATGAAGACATTCGTAAAGTTTATGAATGGGTGGCGTCATTTGCTGATTTTGTTGGAAAAGAGTTTTTGGTTAGTGTTCCTTTCACCTGTGTTAAGGTTGATACAGAAAGTGGTGCTGTTGAATATAGTGAAAATCCAACTAACGATGGTGGCTGGACACAACAAAGTAAAGTTTTACAATTAGCAAATCCCGGCTATGCCCTGGATTTCTTTAGCTCTGAAAACGGCAAAATACTTACCTTCGCAAGACTAGAAGCTTACGCCGACAATGTTGATCTATCCTATGTTGGCGTAGATAATTACATTGTTGTTGGTGACGGTCAAAATACATACGTTTATGTAAAAGCCCAAGTCGAAGAACAATTTTTGTACTCAGATGTAGCGACACAATCTAATCCGAGAATCCATATTTCTCTTTCTGATAGTTATACTTTGAAAACCTTAGAACAACTTGGGATGAAAGGTCAATACGACGCCGTTTCTGGTATAGACAGAATGCTTCAACGAGTTGATTCTGCACACGACGCTGTTATTCAAGATATGCATACAAGAATAGGTGCTAGAGCTATGAATGAACCGGGATTTAAATTTCCGGCAGTAATAGATGGTGTGGCAATTCCTATGCGAAGTAACGTATTAACTTATGGGCCTTGGTATGTTTCGGGACCTCCGGGACAATTAAGGGTAGAAAAAGATGACGGATTAGCACCTTGGGAGTTTGGAGCAGGAGATAACCTTCGCACGCCTGTGCAGCTAATGAATGCAGTTGGACTAGAGCTAGCTAACGCTGGAGTAACTAGACAACAAGTAGGTGAGGTTGGAGAAGTTACTATTGCGGGATATCCAGAGGCTTCTCTTGGTGCTGAATTGTTGACTACATCTACGGGGTCCTCTTATGCTGGAGAGAAACCGTTTGAACTAAGGGTCGCCGCAATAGACCAAGTTCAAATGTATTCTTTAAACAACGGGTTTGCCACCAACTATCAAATTTATACATTGTATTGTCAAGTTTGGAGTGGCGATCATGGCCCTAACGTGACTGGTATAAGTGTTCAAGTTGGAGAATCTGGAATAACTACAAGCTATCAATTAAGAACTTTTACTGCATATCCAGGTCGCTTTGCTAAGTTGAACGCCGAGAGACTAAAACAAATAGGGCAGCAAAAAATAAAGCAAGAGAGAAAGCTGAGATTTTTACAAGAGTTTAACAACTTTACAAACAATAAGTCCAGCGGAGCTAAAGGAAGTAAACTTGCACAAAGAGAAAAACAAGCTTCTAGGGCCATTACCGCAAATACTCCGCACGAGGTTTTTGTTGGACAAATCTATGACTTTAGAGATAATGTAAAAAGAACTCTTGTTGCTTCTGAGTCTATGGGGGATTTGGTAAATGAAATTAACAGCGGATTTCCTGAAAAGGCTATCGTTTCGCTAGAGTCTATATTGCGTCCAGTTTCTATGGATGGCGATGGTGGTTTACCTAGATATATTACTCCTTTAGGTAAAACAAACAACAATAGCAGCAGGGGTCCTATTGGACCAATTATGAGTGATTCTACAAGCACAACATATTACGGGGGTGCTTTTAATGATGATATTATTAACCAAGATCATTTAAATCCATTTAGTAACCCAACCGGATTTGAGAGAAGTGATGTTGTTGAGTATAAGAATGGTAGCGGCAGCGGAAATCCACCGGATGTTGGACACGATATTGATATTTTAGCTAGAAGTGGAGAGGGCCGTTTTGAAAATCCTTACAATATCACTATGTATACTGGAAGTGGAGATAGAGATTATAGGGACGATTACAGATTTATGGCACTGAAAGGCCCAATTGTATTACAACAGTGGGGTTATGACATTGATGGAAAACCAGTTCCTAACGAAGTTGACAAGCTTGATAGCACTGGTAGCGGAGTATTTGAATCTACAGGACTAACGAATAAGTTTATGCGTAACTGGTTACAAGAACCTCACTCTTGGCCTGTCGCACCTTTAGACTTAAGACTTGATCGTGAAAGAGGTTTGTGGGTAACGCCTCCTCCTAAAGATCATATTGTCGTAGAATTACAAGACAGCGTTAGTGCAAACGGTTCTGGTTATGCTAAAATTTTGTTGGAAGATTATGAAGAATATTATAATCACAAGGGCGAAGTTATAGATCAACCTGGGGCTTTCGTATTTGATGTTTTAGGCAACGACTATTCTTCAACAACAAAATTAATTGCTAAATATCACGAGAGACATGAGCGTTGGGAAATTCAAGGTGGTGGCGGCGGTGGCGGCGACTTACAAATAGTATTGATAGATACTGATATATCTGGCATTAAAGAACACACACCAATAAATTATTTAATTGATTCCGAAGTAGAAAAACCTAGTGGATATGCTGTTGTATTCCAAGACCCACCAAGCGACGATTATAATGAAAACGAAGTAGAAGAGTTAGATTTATTGCAATATAAGAGAGTTAAAATACCATTGAAAGTTTTTAAATCAGAACCAATCACTGGCGTTGTTATTTCCGCTACGCCGTCTGGTATTACTCTAGATTCTAGTGCTGTAGCTGAAGTAGACGCTTACAAGGGAGACACTATTACTATAACTAGTGGCTCTGGAGCAGGACAGTCAAAACCTTTTGCGGGTTATAGTGCGTCTCGTGTTGGCTCTTTTAGTTCAGTTTGGGATACAGAGCCTGAGCCTGGGGATTTATACAGTATAGCTAGTGAGTCTAATTTGGTCTTAGATCATGAAGTTATTAATGATTCTGCTAATAATAGGGTAATTGTAAGATATAAAACTATCAATGTTTGGTATGATGACGGTGAAGCGTTTTTAGTTGGAAAATATAAAAGGGCAGATTTTCCAGATTATCCTGAGCATGAACAGTTTCCTGGAGATATTCCAGAAGAAAAACTAAGCCGTAGATTTAGAGGAATAGTAATTAATGGGGTTTTGGTGACAGCGTTGTGTAAGCCGTTACCGCCTCCTGATTTAACAGGATATTATCTATGAGACACGGAATTTATAAAGGGTACAATCCTGGTTGCGGCGACGGCCTAGAAATTTGGGGAGTTGCTGGAAGTATGCCAGCTTTTGAATCTTGGAGAGGCGACTCAAGTAATCAGAACATTTTTTCCTATAAAGATTTACCTTATGATTTACAAGGCCCTATTAACTCACAATTTTTTGGTGATAGCTATAGTTCAGAGATTATACCAGAAAAATGGGGACGTAATGTTGGTCAAGAGTGGTATCTTTACGCAGCAAAGGTTCCAGGTACATACCCAGCATGTAAGGACTGTGGAGAAAGGCCAACGTCTTCTTCTGGCGTGGAGCAAGGTAGTAATGAGTGGCAGTACAACTTAGGTATGGCGGCAAGACACTACCTTGATCAAACACAAAATCCAGCAAGACATGTAATGGCACATTCTTTACACGTTTTTGGTTCAAGAGCAATCTATATTGATGGACAACAGACACACGTTGCCTACGCGGTAGGAGCAAAACAACTACAAAGTTATCCACCAGTTACGCAGGGTAAATTTCAATATGCCGACTTACATATTATTGACATAAACCAGAGGGTCGATATAAATGGACCTAATATGGTTGGAGAATACATAGCTTTGGGAACTATGAACAATAAACTGTCAACAACAGTTAATACTCTCAATGAAGTTACTGCTATGGAATACAATCTATTGTTTGTTCTTGGGCAACAATTTAACGGAATGATGCGTAATGTCACAAACAGCAACATTATATCAGGTGGTAATGCTTTTGGACAAGTTGGCGGCTTGCGTCAACCACCAACCAATAATATTTGCTATGGTCTAGAATATGGACTATTTTCATCTTATGCACCAGGAAAAGAAAATTGGTCTGTCGGTCGTATAAAATATGACGTTGTTCCTTATCAGGTTGTGTTTACACAAATTTATCAAACTGGGGGTGGGTTTGATACAGAACATTTAGGGCATCCACAAACGTCAGTTTATTATAATAAAAATTTCAATCGTGATTGGTGGGTTGTTTTACCTAGCTGTCGCACATATATTGATAGTAATAAGGCCGGAACAGATGAATGTTGGGTTTTAGCAATACATAAAGATAGTTTATACTATACAGAAGATAACGAAACATTCGAGCGTACTTATCCAAATGCTAAAAAAATGAAAGTTGGACAATGGTTAAATAGTGAAACTAAAACTGGCATCAATCAAAATCAAGCTGCTGCTTCTTACTCTACTGGGTCATTATCAACTGATGAAGCTAACGCTGGCACCGTTATTTTAGATTCAAGCATATCAACTGGCCCGATGAGTCATGTAAAATCTGCCTACCCTGATGAAAGCTGGAATCGTATTGAAGTGCGTTGTTATAATAGAATATATGATTCAAGTACAGATAGCCACAAACACTTAGCTTTGTTTACAACTCAAGATGATGTTGGTCTTAAATTGACTCCAGAAGGCGAAGATATCATAGCGGACTTTGCTGGGGGTGATTTAAACAGTGGTCTTGAGGAAGCTGAAATTAAATTTAGTACCGGTGGATTTAATGAAACTGACGCGTGGATAAGTAGTTCTTCTTCGGCTAAAGCAACAGCACAAGACGTTACATTAGAAAATAATATTTTTCTCAAGCTAACCTTTTCTTTGGTTTCAGATGGCTACGTTACATTCGATTATCTTCATGACAATCGTAAATACGGAACACGTATTCCTCCATTTGTTGAACTTACAAATCAAGCAGAGGTGGATAACTATCTTGATATTCGTTTGGATGGTAGTTTAGTCAGTGGCACTAAGTTAGTTGGACCAAACCAAGACATTCCTCAATTTCAGATAAATCTTACTGATACAAATTTAGCTGGCACTTTTACTCCAATCTCGACAAGTCGTATTGATAATGTTACTTCTCCAAAGTTTTGTACTGCGGAAGACGACTATATTACTTGGAGAGCAGTTAAAATTTGGATGACAAAAGGAACACACACCCTTTCATGGACACAACGCCGCCAATGGCAAGATAATGGACATATGTTATCTCGAATAGATAATCTAATACTTGGTAGGTTGATGGTAGGAGAAGATACTAGCGGAAAGAAAAGATGGTTATATAATGGTGAAAAGGTCCAAAAGGCCGAATGGTGGGCATGGCCACATTATGATGAAGAAAAAGAATCGTCATTGACTCAGCGTGTTAGTACTGCCCCAGACTATATAACATTAGATAAGGAAGGACGCATTTTGTATGGAAACCCCCACTATGTTTGTCGATTGATACCTGATGAAAATAATGAAGGTCTATTTAAACTTGATACTTCATTTGGTAGAGATAGAGGTGTTGGTCCAGATGCAACAGAGGGAGGCTTTATACGTTTCACAGGAACCTTTACAACTAAAACGGTTGGCGAGTTTCAATTGCCGACTTGTGATAACCCTGACTTAGATTACGAGAATCAAGAAATTATTTCAGACCCTCCGTGGGGAGCTTTCCAAATACTGCCGTTTGGTGATGATGGTGATTTTCAAGTAAGGGGGGTTAATGCAGCTATTAGAGACGCGACAACACATCCGTTTGGTGAGTTTGATTATCCACTAGATGCTTACAGTAATAATAATGATGGTTATGAGTATTTCTCAGATAATAAATTAAAAGTTTCTTCATCTGCTGGTTCTTGGCAGCAACGACTACATAGCTGGACAATTACTAGTAATGGAACTGTTCTAAGACCACATTGTACGGTTATTTGGAGACCAACACTACATTCACCAGCGTTTCCTGTTGATCCTGATGAAATGACAGCGGCCAATGGATTTCCTAATTGGTTTGAAAATGGACGACCTCCTATTGAAAGTTTTCTGTATGACTATTGGGGTGCTAGAAGACCACACGATCCAATGAGATTAGGTGAGAATTCACGACTTGGTCGTTGGACAAAAACTAATACTATTGTATCAACTACATTTTCAGACTCGTTACTACATATACCGCAGGGTGTCTGGATACGTAATCCAACAGATATACCTGGACCAGATGATTTTTGGGATGTTCAAATTGACGGAAGCTGGCCAGCTAATGAATGGTTATATATTCAAACACAGTTCGTACCAACGGCACGTTTTTATCGTATTTTTTGGGACGGGCCAGGATTAAATGCACGGCTAATAAATGAAGAAGAAGTGTGTGGTGAAGATGATGACGGCCCAATTAGAAGCTTGGTATATAAAATTTTCGGCCTAAGTAATCAAGGTCAAAACACAGATTTTGACGTTGTAGATACAGATTGTAATTGTTGTGATTAGGAGATAAAAATGTCTTTAGTAAATAACTTCTTAGAAGAATATAAAAAATGGCACGAAGCTGGTAGTCCCGTAAGATCGCCAGAAAAGATAGAAGAATTGTTTATTATTTGTTCTTCTAATGTGTGCGAAAATTATGAACCAATTAAAGA
>JACCDG011749079.1_pt1 | contig 17292 bp, 18 predicted proteins | sample 7442471 | NCBI WGS metagenome assembly JACCDG01 (sample SAMN15323444, study PRJNA562643) | freshwater metagenome | isolation source: river surface water | place: USA:Blue River Watershed | collected 2017-08-17 | reverse complement strand
GTCAGTGACGTATTGAGAAAGATATGTTAGCGGAAGGTTATCTTCCCAGTATCCTTGAACAGCAACATCCAAAATGTATTCTTCAAATAGTGTTGTGGCAAATAAAGTATAACTTGCTACGTGATCTCCTATTGGAGGAAGTTCTTCTGGCCATAGAGTGGTATCGTCAGGGCTATTTAAATATTCCTGTAATGTTTTTGATCCACCGTCCATGTAGTAGTCCCAAACTTGAGACTCTGTTAGCAGTCCTGAGTCGGCAGCAAGAGATAAGTCTGAATTTAAATATATATCAAATACATCATCAAAAAGCAGTGGAAGTCCATTTTCTTCATTAAATAGTTGAGATATATCTTGAAAATTTCTTTCTGTTAATAATCCAAACTTGTAAATATTTCCGTGGAATGTGTTTGTCATTAGTCTGTTTCCGCCAAGATATATCTTTAAGGATTGTCTATTTCCAAAAAATGTTGCTACATTGCCACCGTGGTACTCTATAAATTGCTGAATGTTTAATCCAGCGATAAACTTTTCTCCAGTTGGGACAGATACAGATTTTGCCAACACATCTAGAGATTCATTATATTTTAGTTCATAACTTATCTCTTCACCACTTAAACATATTTCAAAGTAGTCCTCTGATTGGTCAGACTGAAACCTAATAAGCGTTTCTTTTCCAGATACCGCTTTTCTTTTTTTAAAGATTCCATAAAACGAATATACTGGGTCCTGAATGTATTCAAATTTATTGAACAACATATATCCATTTGTTTCTGATAAATTGTTGTGTTTAATTGCAAAGAACTTTTCAGATTCATTCTGAACAGATGCACAGTCTAAATAAAACTGTGATTCTGTCTTATTGTCTAAAACAATTTCTGGAAGACTGTACTCTGTATTTGATAATGTTGTTCCATTTATAGATAGGTTGTCTCTATATCCTTGATTCCAATTTCCTAGATCTGGATAAGAATATGAACTTGTGTAGTCTGCAAATGGATAATCAATATACACAGATGACCCACTATAAGATGTATTTATGTTTTCTGGAAACTCTACCGCTTGACCGTAAGCAAATCTTCTTTTTGCAAGCATCACAGAAACAGAGTATGAGTATAGAGCAAAACAGTCCAACTCCATGGGTGTTACATCTTCATAAGACCAAAATCCAAGCCAGTCTTGATTATTACCATCACTGCTAAATTCTTTTGGAAAAGACAGTTCTGATGTTTGAAATGACATAGAAAGTACTTCTTCGCCATTAATCAAAAGAGATGCAGAGTTTCTTAATACTCTAATATCAACAAGCATAGGTCTATACCATTCTCCAATGTAGTGAGACTGTATATTGTTGCCTATCTTAAGTGTTAAGAATGGTCCATTAACATACAGTCCATCATCCGAAGCAATTGGTCCAAATATTCTTTTTTCTGTTATTGAGTCAGAATTAACTCTTAGCCAAAACTCTGCAGTGTAATCTTGGTATTTTCCAATTTCATTTAAAAAACCATTTCCAGGAATTATCAAGGAAGGAAGTTCACCATTTGGATATACAGATGTTAAGTTTGATGATCCATAACACAAAGGAATTCCACTATTTTTTGCTTTTAGAATATTATTATTAATTATATAGTATCCATTATCTTGGTCTAGACCATATGCTTTTGCTGCATAACCTCTTGACCCTCCAAGAATTGACACGCTGCTTGGTACTGTGACAGAAGAAATTCCAAGAGAAGACGAGTGAAATTCTTCTGACCATTGACCAACAGTTAGCCCATTTACTATAAAGTCATAATCTGAAGAAGATCCTCCAGAATAGGCGCCGATTCTAATTACAACTCTAAATGTAGTATTATCATCTGGCTTGTCAAATGTTTCAGAAATAAAATTCCAAGAGTCTGAAATTTGCATTGTATAATTTTTTATATTTTGAATTAACTCCCCAGTATAAGAACTGTTATACTCAAACCCAATAGCAACTTCTGCAATAAATGGGCTCTGAGAATTTATATAAGCACCAATTGAAAATGTAGCAAGTTCACTGCTCATACTGTTAAAGTTTACAATATCGTCGCTTACAATAGTTGCATAGTTTATGTTAGACGAGTAGTCTGTCATCGTAACCTTAAACATTGAACTTGAGTCAAATGGTTGACTTAAATAACTAGAATGTAAAGAAACTGAGCAGTTTGTTTTTCCTGGCCAGTTAACCATATTTCTTTGGTTCTCTGTAATTAATGATAAATAGTCTACTGGGTCATCAAGCGCCCACAAAGCAGTTGGGTGCTCACTGAATATCTTTTCTGCGTAAAGATTGGATGGAGTAGACATTATAAGTCTATTTTACCACAGAAGGCTACTTATTTACTTTAATTTCGCAATAGTCTGTTGTGCAGTATGCCTCACCCTGAGCCTCAAGATTATCTGCACCATCATAAATTGCTCCAAAGTCAATATGCTTTAGTTTACCAATATATGACTCGTATTGCTCTTCAGTAATCTGAGTATATGGTTGCTGAGGATATGTATGATTTCCCATTGGTAGGAACGAAACTGCCTTTAGTTGTCCCTCGTACATATGTAATGCTGGAGCAACATGCTTTGATTCAGTCTCTTTATCAAATGATAATGTTACAGAAACTCCATTATCAGACCAATACTTTTGAGCGGTTGCAGCAAGTGCAATCTTCTCAAACAATGTAACATCCTTTTCAGAACGCTTTTGTCCTGACTTGATTGGAAAATAAACTACTGATGTATTTGCTGATACAACATCTTTTTCAATATTGTAATTTGCTGCCTTGAATAAATGCAACATTGGATCTGTATCTCCAAAACGAACTGCACGAAGGAAGAACTCTCCTCCAGGTCCCCAGTGAACTCCAGGAGTTGCACCAGAAAGAATTGATACCGATCCTGATGGCTTTACTGTTGTGACACGAATTGATTCACGAACACAAAGCCATTCTGAGTATTGGTGGTCATAGTTACGAATCTTTTGATACCCTTCGTCCATCCACTCACGAACTGCTGGCAAACCCTTCTGATCTGCAAATGATGCAATACCAGTAAGAGATGTTCCAATGCGACGATTGCGCTGCATGATACCATTTGTTTGTGGCCAGTGTGTTGGAAGAAGAGTTACAGTTTTTCCATACAAATAGGCAAACTTTAATGTCTTGAGGAAGTCCTCCTTGGATTCATGACGATTTAAGTGCACTTCTACAAGTGTACAAAGTTCGTATGACTCCAATGGCTGCTCCGCACAAGGATTAAAGCCCATAACACGATAGTCTTTTCCATCTGCAGGATCTGCTAGACGACCAAAGTTACGGGCAACATCGAGCCAAATAAAACCTGGCTCTCCATTGTTAACAATTAGGTCAGTATACTTTTCATATTCCATTCCAACTGTTGCAGAAATTGAATTGTTTGACATCCAAGCCCATCCTGGGTTTTCTGGATCAAATGAGTTGCGCTCAGGAAAAACCTCAGAATTCTTTAGATTAATAAAGTCTTCATCTCCTGCTGCTCCTAAAGCAAGTGTTGCGGATCTGCGAACATTTCCTGAAACAACGCATGTTCCGATAAGATTAATAATGTCTGTAATAGCACGGGAATCAAGGGTTTCTCCTGCTCTACCGCCAATTACCTTGTCGATCTGTGTATGTAGTTGGATTAGTGGTGCTGGACCGCTGGCGACCCCGCCAAAGCCCTTAATTGGTGCTCCTAGTGGGCGGATAAGGTCGTAATTAAACTTTTGAATAGACTGGTTTGCTCTTAGGTAGGAGTTTAGCAAAAGACGAACTGAATCTACCCACCCTTCACGAGTGTCTGGAATTTCGAAGATCTGTTCTGGTTCTGTTGGAGCATAGATTAGAAAATTCTTGTCCTGTCCTACGGTGTCAAACCCTACACCAATGCCAAGCATAAGAGCATCCATAACCCAGGCGAATAGTGCTCCTGGATCATTCTTGTCAAGATCTTTTGTTGAAACCATTGCACAGTTTTGTAGTGCTGCAGAGTTCTTCTTCTCCATAGTCATAGGAGTTCCAAATGTCCACATACCTCTTCCTGGTGGTGTCCACTTTAGTTCAAACATTCTTTGAAAGGCTTCTTGTGCTGATTTCTGAGCCTTATAGTCATTCCATGGTAGGCGGTTTTCTTTAGCATGATTCTTTTGTACTGAATACATACCCTCGATTACACGACGACAAACCTCATGCCATCTTTCCTTAGTTCCGTCTTCTTTCATTCGAGAATATGTACGAATAAAAGTAATTTCTCCAAGTGAATTTTCTGCTGCATCCTTAAACCCAAATGGGCTTTCTTGGTTCTTGTACTTTTCTACAAAGTCCTCTGGAAGTTTAAAACTAAAAAAATCTGACATGTGTTTCGTCCTTTCTAAAACGGAATAGTGTTAAGTATAGCAGAGTTTTATAAAAAGTAAAACTCTCACCCTAAAGTAATGATTTACTTAAATACTTTTTTGACCCAGTGCTTCATTCTATAACCATTTTGAAAAGAAGATCGAACTCCCTTTCTTTGTATTTCAGTTATTAGTGGGTCATGGTTTGGATCAACACTCATTTCCCAGTCTTCTCTTTTAAATGGAAGAATTTGAATAATTGGAGTTCCTTGCTTAATTACTCCTTCAAAATCTTTTTCCAAAAAGAAAGATATATGGCCATCTGAAAAAAAGTTGTCTGTATCGACTATTGCATCAACCACTTTAATTGGAATGTGTGGCTGGTGTGAAGGACTGGTAAACAGCGTACTGTATCCTGGTGGTGTCTTTACCATCCACATAGGATGAATTCTTAAGATATGATTTACGTGAACACTTAGGTCAATTGGATAGTGAGAAACTTGCTCTGTTGAATGGTTTGCAATTATATGTGGCTGGACAGATGCAAACTCTCTTGGTATTTGAAAGTCGAGTTTTCCGTCTTTTGTATTTACGTATAGGTCTACTGGCATTCTAAAGATATATCCCATGGACATGGCATCAAAAAATGGTTGACACTTCTTTACTGTAAGTTTCATCGTTCCGTCTTCTATTTTGTCATCAATCAATCCTGGTTGCTTTCTATACCAATCTGGAACACCCTTGTGTCCTGGTTCTGGCAATGGAAATACTGATGCAAACTCTGGAAGAGATGATAAAAACTGAATGTTATTCATTTAGTGCCTTTCCTATAGTTATATTATATCATACTGATATTTTTAGCATATTGGTATAACTCTTGATCTATGCTGTTAATATCTTTAAGGGTTTTTAATTCTTCTTCTGTTAACATATTTATGCAGTCTTGAGTTGTGTAAACTTTTCCATTTTCTAATATACTACTTGAATTAATTTTTTTATCTGAATATTTAATATCTATGCCATAGTTATTTAAAAACCACATTTTTATACTTTCTAAAACGGAATCAAGACTGTCTGCTGTTCCCACTATATCAATCTTATCTAGTTGAGACTTTGCAAAAGTTAAACTTGTTAAATCATTTTCAACAAACCATGTATTTGGAAATCCAAATCCAAAGGGGACAGACAACTCATTGATCAGTTTCTCAAACTCTTCTTCTGACTCAAACCGTCTTGGATTTGCTGGATTACACAAAAATCTGGCTTGATAGTTTCTTAGTCCTAGCATATTTTTATCTTCAAAAAGATAAAATCTGAGACGACTTAGGTATCCGTCAATATTTTTATACAGTTCTTTATACCTATCTTCATACAAAAAATTAAACTGGCTAATCGCTCTTTCTACTGGGTCTCTTAATATAGTCACTGTATCTATTCCTTCAATTATATCCATTGGGTAAGTTCCAAAATGTGATCCTATGTATATAGAGTTCTTTAGTCTTTCTTGTGATGCAAAAGCACCATTATAAATAAAATAGTTTTCTATACCAGATTTATCTAGTGCATCTTTTATTGCCTCTGTTATAAACTGACCAGCAGTTTTTGGTATATGCAAAAAGTACAACTGCTTCATGCTACCACTTACCAATAGGACAGGCAGAGCCTTCAAGTCTTGTCTTTAATTTCATAAAACAGCCACACTTAGTACATGTTGTTGTTGCTTTTATAAGTTCTGGACAAGCGTTGCATATTGACATTCTTTCTTTAGCAGTATTTGTATCAACCTTCTTTTGTCCTGGATTTAGCATATGCCATGGCCTTGAATCTCCAAGATTGCTCTTCCATTTTGACCAACTACTTGTTCCTTCTTTGAATATCTGAGTATTGTCTGCTTTAACGAATGCATCATTGACTAGTTTGTCTCCGACCTCAACATTGCTATACTCTGTTATGTCTATTGCTTTTGCACCTGTTTTAAATGCATTTTTCCACATTAACTCTTGCTCTGTTCCTTTTGGAAAAACCATAGCAAAGAAAAGTTTATTATTTGATATAAAACCATATCTTGAAAATTGAGATGTGTCTAGTACTGGCATTGCCGACCTATTCATAGATGTTCCATCATAGGCTAATACCGTTTCTTCTGGATTATAAGAAAATGTAGATCCCGTCCAAATATCCCCACGCATAGCAAGTGGATAATATTCTAGATCTATGCCTACTGGGTTATTATTGAATCCTTCTTTGTACCCAGCAGCAATAGAGTCTTCTACTGCAATTGCATGAAAAATGTGAAATACTTCATTTTCAACAAGGAAAGCATATGAACTTTCATTATACTCAGTTTCCATTGACTAGCCTCTTTCTGTTTATACTTATAGTATATCAGAAATTAGCAAGCGTAGATAGATCCCTGGCAGACACAGTATGGATATGGCTTAGCACCACGACATCCTCCTGCAGGAGTAAATGAATATGGTACAAAGGAATATGCTGGTGTAAACGCATAAGGAGTAAACGAATACGGTGCTGGAGTAAATGAGAATGGTACGAATGAATATGGCGTAAACGCATATGGCGTAAACGCAAATGGTGTAAACGAATACGGGGTAAATGCGTACGGAGTAAATGCAAATGGCGTAAATGAATACGGTGTAAAAGCATATGGTGTAAATGCAAACGGTGTGAATGCAAACGGTGTGAATGAGAATGTAGTCACTGATCCTGAGTTTGCAGATGTAAGTGAGTTTCCATTAGCATTAGTTGCATAAACATTATATGTCTGTGCTGTTCCTTGCTCTTGAGCAACAACTACTGATGTTGATGCAGTGGTTCCACTCTTTGAGTCAGAAGAAGACCATGTGTATCCAGTAATAGCCTTGCCACCAGTTGCTGGGGCTGTCCAAGAAACAGTATCTGATGCCAAGTTAGCATTGGTTGATGCTGTTGGTGCTCCTGGAGTTGCTGGAACGGTTGTAACAGTTACTGCTGCAGATGCTGCAGATGCTTGTGATGTTCCAGCAGCGTTAGTTGCTCTTACTGTAAATGTTGGTGTTGCTCCTGATGCAATTCCAGTTACAACAATAGGAGAAGATGCTCCTGTTGCCGTTTGTCCTGTGCTTGCTGTTACTGTATAGGAAGTAGCAGCAGGCGATAATGCTGGTAGAGAGAATGAAACAGAGACTGCTCCATTGTTATACGCTCTTGCTGTTCCGACATCTGTTCCAGTTACACCTGTTGGTGCTAATGGTTCCAAGAAGTCGTTTGACGCTTGTGACCTTCTACCTGATTTCTTACCTGCTGCCATTTGTATCTCCTAATTTCTTATTGAATTTTGTATTACGCTGTCAAGTCGCCGTAGACAACCCATGTATTTGCTGCTCTCTTGAAGAGAGTTGCAGATGACCAAGTTGTACGAAGTTTCAAGCCAGGTGTTGCGTTAACAGTTACTCCTGCTGCTCCTGCAATTGTTACCTGACCAGTTGATGTCTGAAGGATATCAATTGAGGTTCCGATTGGGAAGTTGAGTGTAGCATCTGTTGGAATTGTAATTGTTGTCGCTGTTGATTTTGCAACTTCAATCAAAGAGTCTCTTTCAGTTAGTGCTGAAAGTGTATAAGAATCTGTCTTTGCAATGATTGGTGTGCGTGATGCAACACCCTCCTTTGTCTGTGTACCGTCTGAGAAAACTACACCAGATGAAGGAGTTACGGTTGTTGCTTCAAGGGCTCCAACTGCGAGGGCATCAAGAGATCCTTCTCCGAATGCTACTGTTGTTGATGGCTCTGTTGAAACATCTTTAAATAACTTCCACTTAGCATCTGATACGTCTCTTACGATACCTGCATGCTTTGCTGCACCATCGTTGTATGCTACTACGATACCAAGGTCAACGGTGTTTGCTGAATTCTGGTGAGCAAGTTGAACCATGTTATCTTCAATTGTAATAGATGTTGCTGATGCGTTAAATGTTGTACCATTTACAGTCAAGTTTCCATCAACTGTAAGGTTTTGGTCAATTTCTACTGAACCAGTAAATGTTGCACCAGAGAGTGAAGCCTTTGCATCAAGTGCTGTTTGTGTAGCAGTTGATACTGGCTTATTTGCATCTGAAGTGTTATCAACATTTCCAAGGCCAACCATTGATTTTGTGATACCTGTTGCTGTTGTTGTTACAGCAAGTGTAGGAACTGTTACTGTACCAGTAAATGTTGGTCCAGCAATATCAGACTTTAGATCAAGTGCTGTTTGTGTAGCAGTTGATACTGGCTTGTCTGCGTCTGCTGTGTTATCAACATTTCCAAGGCCAACTGAAGACTTTGTAAGTGCTGAAACTGCAGTTGTTACTGCTGAGTCTGCATATGTCTTAGTAGCAAGTGCTGCTGTATCTGCAATTCCATGGACATCTGTTGTATCTGAGTTGTGATCAGCGATGTTTGAAAGATATGCTAGGTCTGCAGTATTAGAAATTCCGTGAATTGATGTTGTGTCGTCTGCGTGTCCAGAAAGATCTGAAGAGTAGACCAGGTTTGCTGTGTTTGAAATTCCGTGAATATCTGTTGTATCTGAGTTATGAGTTGTTACTGCACCATCTGCATATGTCTTAGTAGCAAGTGCTGCTGTATCTGCAATTCCATGGACATCTGTTGTGTCTGAGTTGTGTAGAGACACTGAATCTGAAACATCTGATAGCAATGCTAGATTTGCAGTATTTACAATTCCATGAACACCTGTTGTGTCTGAGTTGTGTGTTCCAACTGCTGCATCTGCATAATTCTTTGTTGCTAAGTCTGCTGTATTATTGATTCCGTGAACATCTGTTGTTGATTGAATATGTGTCTCGTGAAGTGTAACTAAATCTCCAAGTTCTCTTAGAGTGTTTAGATTTGAATCCGCTCCATCAATTAACTTAGCCATGAAGCCAAGTGGGATTTCTCCATCTGCATCAAGTGGTGCTACACCATTTGCTGCTGCTCGTGCTGTTACCAAAATATAATCATCTAGAGAACCGCCTAGATCTTCTAGGTTCTTGAAGTAGGAGAGTGCTGACCAAAGATTGACTCCATCGCCGATCTTGAACTGGTTAGTATCTGTCTCAAATCCAATTTCTCCTGCTGCTAGAACTGGGTTTGCGTCGGTCCACTGCTGTGCAGTTCCTCTGCGCTGTTGCATTCTTGTTGCCATTTATTTTCTCCTTATGGGTGCTGCCCATTAACTTATCTTATTATAACATCAATTTATTAATTGAAGTTATCTACTACACTACCGCCATCGAATACCACTGTCCAAGAAGTTGTACTTGGTCCACCAGCATCCAAACCTACACCCAATGGGCTATTAAATGATCCGCCTTCATAGAACTGAGATACGATAAAACCAGTTCCATCAATTGCGGTATCGTGAATGTGCTGTGGAAGATTATTTGTATCATCAATAGTTGCTTGGGTATACCAAGAACCTTCGTAATAAAAATTAACTCTATTTGTTAGAGTGTCTAACCACTGTGTTCCGTTAGTTGGTGAAGAAGGAGCAGTTGAGCCTACAGACATAGATCCTGTTAAAGAATCAACATACTCCTTAGTTGCTGCATGCCCTGCAAGAGTTGGGGCTCCTACTGTTACTGCATCTCCGAATGTACCGCCGTTTGTTACGACTAAGCCATTCTTGACCTTGAAGTCTTTTTCTACTGTTGCCATTTACTACTCCTTCTTCCAACTATTTTTATTTTTTAGAACTTAGTCTATGCTTGCAAGCATTGTTGCTGCAACCATAACTTCTGAGTTATTATTTGCTGTTGTAACATTAAGTTCATAGCAATTTGTTAACCCATTCCATAGAACAGTTGCTGTTGCTAATGGATTTTCTGATGTGTAGATTGTGCCGTATTCGACAACTGCTACGCCATTTGAACCATCAACTGTTGCAAGCAATTCAGTAACATGTGAGTGACGAGTTCCGCCAACTGATGCTGTTACACGAACAAGGTACTTCATGCTTCCTTCGCTTCCGCCTGCCTGATGACAAACTACCTGAGATGCTGTTGGAACATCTGTCCAAGTTGCTTCTTCACGACGAACCCAGGTGATGTCAATAGATGAAGGCTGAATATTCGCATCTTCAATTGCACCAAGTGCAAGTGAGTCTGAGAAGTACTTGTTTGTTGCACCCTCTGCAAGGTCATCAGTTGTAGATCCTGCAACACCGTTTTCTGCGGTGATGCTTAGAACTCCATCAACATATGTAATGTCAACATTTGATGTTGTTGCTCCAGCGAGGAGGTCTCCTGCTGATCCCTTTGCACGAGAGTCTGTGAAGTATAGGTTTGACAAACCTTCTTCAATATCGTCTGTGTCAAGTGCATTAATTGCATTTGTTGCAAATGTTTCAGCGTTGCTCTGTGCTGTTGCTGCTGCACCTGCTGCATCATAGTTGATTGCAAGTCCATCTGCGTAATCTTCAGCGTTTGACTGTGCTGTCGCTGCTGCACCTGCTGCGTCGTATGCTGCTGATGTTGCAGAAAGTGCTGCTGTATTAAAGTCTGAAATATCTGCTGCATCAAGACCAGTTACAGAGATTGTTGCTCCTGTAATATCAATGTTTGATCCTGCAGTTAGTGTATCTTGCTTTCCTGCTGCAACATTTTCAAGATCAGCAATAATATCTGGATTATTCTCAAGTGCTGTTGCCAACTCCTCAAGAGTATTTAGAAGTTCTGGTGCTGCGCCAACAAGGTCTGCTACTGCATTATCTGCATGTAGTTCTGCTGCTGCTTGTGCCAAACCAATTTCTGTACTTGTCTTGTATGCTGACCAAACCTCTGTTGAAAGGTTAGATGCATCATTGATTAAAGCATCTGCATAGTCTTCTGCATTTTGCTGTGCAGTTGATGCTGATCCTGCTGGATCGTAGTTTGATGCTAGACCATCTGCATAAGATTTAGCGTCTGCCTCTGCTGTATCTGCATATGACTGGTAAGCAGATGTAATTGCTGTCTCACGAGTATCTGTGTAATCCTTAGCATCTTGCTCTGCTGTGTCAGCGTATGACTGATAAGCAGATGTAATTGCTGTTTCTCTACCATCTGTGTAGAGATTTGCTGCTGTTTCTGCAGCACTTGCTGCACCTGCTTCATCGTAGTAAGCATCTACTGTAGCACGATCAATTGAAAGTTCTCCAGCACCGCTTACATCAAATTCGTTTGAAACTGACTTTACAAGTGTTTCTCCGCCAATGAGGTCAATAATATACTGATCATCTGTTGGCTTCTTTGTAAGAATGTCATAACCGTTAACTGTCGCTGTTGTACCTTCAACAATCAGACCACTCTTAATTTTAAAATCTTTATTTACTGTTGCCATTTTTTATATCTCCTTAGTTATGCCTTAAGTCCCATACGAGCGAATCGCACAGTGACTGGCTTGATCGCAGGATCTGGAGTGACTGATAAAGCCACGGTATTTCCAGTGCGAGAGACATTAATGGTGCCAATATTCCCATCATTGTCAATTGTTCCATACTCGCTAACGGATACATCTGCACCGTCAACAAGAATTGTCATTTCAGTTGCGTAGAACTTGTTGTCCCCTGCTGTGGTCTTTGATATTGAAACAATATACTTGACCATACGCCAAACTGTTGCATCAAAGTTATCAATAACAGTTACGTTCTCAATACCATTGATTGTGTTTTCGTTATTACCCGCTGATCCTAGGTCTGTTGACTGAGATGAAAGGGTATCGATTAAATCTACATAATTTTCTTGAGTAGGTCTATCACCTGTTTGGAATAAACTCTTAACTCCTGGGATTGATATCTTTGCCATGCCGTAATTATATCACCCGTTTAATAAGCCTATTAAAGAATATAGTTGCTATAGCCAATAACCTGAAGAGGAATTGCTGGGGTATTTCCCAAACCAATTGTTTGTACCTGAATTGCGGTAAATCTAACCCTGAATGGAAGTATATCGCTTATAACTGTTGTTCTTGTAAAATCTTCTACCTGAATTAGTGGGTAGTCGATAGGAAAAATTCGTTTTGTTTTATTGTTTAGTTCATCAAGAATTAATGCTGTAGCCATTAATCTGTTACATCTTCAAGGATCTTCATGCTACCCTGAGCAACTGTCCAAACTCTTGTCGGGTCTGTCAACTGAATATCAAAGATGTCTCCTGTTTGTAAAACATTAGATTCTTCTGCTGTAAGCCAAACTGTAAATTCTCCAACAAGGTCGTCCTCATCTGCGACGGGATATAAAGACATAACAACTGTTGCATCGTCTGTGATTACTCCTGGAGTTGTGTTAGGTCTTTTGATCTTCATGGCAATGCTCCACTCTGATCCCTCGCCTTTTAGAATCAAAGGCTGCTTGGCATCGTCTGTTACATAAACCTTAAAGCCAGAGGTATCTCCACGAACTACAGTCCAAATAACTGTTGGTGGTTTATTTCCAATATCGTATGATGATGCTGATCCTCTTTGAGTTGCCATTATTTTATTATATCACTATTAGGCTAATCCAGCCTTAAGTGCCCCCCAAGTTCCGTTTCCTTTTGCTTCAACTATAACAACACCTTCTACAGCCTTTTTTGCAATTACTCCAACTGCTCCGCCAGACTGTGTTGTGGAAAGTCCTCCTCCTGAACCAACATACAAGATCTCTCCTGCTAGTATTGCAGGATCACCAAAACCAGAAGTATTTATTCCAGATAAAACTCCAGCAACGACAACAACACCTTCGGAACCAACTGCCAATGTTTGTTTTAGCAAACCAAGAATTGGAGAAGTTGTTGACGGTAAAGATTTTGCAATTGTTGTCAATGTGTCAAATCCTGTTGCATATACTGGAGTTCCAGCAGGTAGTGATTCTGAACTAGTATTTTTTACTCTAATTTGAATTACTGATAAATCTAGTCCTGATAAGGCATCTCTAACATCTTCTGCTAAATATCTAATATCTCCGTGCACATTTACAGGATCGCTTGCAAGCGGGTAATTTAATGGAAAATCTCCAGATGTAGTTGCCATAGTACTTTTATTATACCACCATCTAAACTTGACTTTGTACCAAAATCTATGTTATACTAGTTTTAGACACCTAAAAGGGTGTTATTGTTTTCTAAGGAGGAAACTATGATTAAATTTATCGAAAGAAACAAAGAGATCATTAGCACACTCAGTATTGTAGCCCTAGCAATAGTTTTTGCAAACTCTGCTAATGCGTCAATAGATCTTGATACAAAAAACAACCTTAGCCTGGAACAGGCTCAGACATCGGACAATACCTCGAAAGAGGTTTTTTTGGTTTCTAAAGCAAAAAAGTTAGAGAGTTTTGAAAATAAGGTTTCTCTAACCGATTTAGAACTTAAAGAACTCCTGTCCCTGGTTGGCTTCAAGGGCAAAGACCTTGTGGTTGCTTGGGCGGTTGCCAAGAAAGAGTCTAATGGGCGACCATTGGCTTTTAATGGCAATCACAAGACGGGAGATTCATCTTATGGTATGTTCCAAATTAATATGATTGACAACCTTGGTCCTGATCGTAGAACTAAGTTTGATCTTGAATCTAATGCTGAACTATTTAATCCCGTCAAGAATGCAGAGATTGCATACTATATGACAAAGGGTGGAGAAGACTGGTCCTCTTGGAAGGGCATTACCCCAAGAACTAAGTCTTGGATGGCTAAATTTCCTAAGTAATAGCAATCAATAAAGATAGGCTGTAGATTAATTTCTATGGCCTATTTTTATTTTATTAGCAGACCCAATTTGCTCCAGCCGATTGGCAAACACAGTATGGGTAAGGCTTAGGACCGTTACACTGAAGGTTTGCTGGTGTAAACGAATAAGGGGTAAACGAATACGCTGATGGCGTAAAGGAGTATGGAGTAAATGAGTACGGGGTAAATGAGTATGCTGATGGAGTAAATGAGTACGGAGTAAATGAGTATGGTGATGGAGTAAATGAGTATGCTGCATTGTATGAATAAACAACAAGTTGAACATTTGTACTAAATGGGGCAACTGTTCCTGCTGCTGGATTTTGTGACTTGACATCTCCATTGTTTTGAGCCGTTGCACCTGCTGAAGAATATGACTGGCTTGGTGCATTTTGGAATCCTTCTTCACTAATTACTGCTAGTGCCAAGTTAAGGCTCAATCCTACAACATTTGGAATTGTTCCGCTTGATGAAGGAGTAAATGAATATGGTGTAAAGGAATATGGCTGTTGGCAAACTAGACCCATCTGTGTATACAAAGGAGAAGAGGCTGTTCCTTCAACGCAGGTAAATTGTGATATTCCGTATGGAGCAAGTGCTGCTTGAGTTCCAGCACAGGCTTCTGCAATTGTTGCATACCCACTTATAGATAAAGACATTCCTGAGTATCCATTCACATCACCATTTTGACAATAAGCATATGAGAAATATTTTTCTACTGGTGCTGGAGTAAATGAATATGGTGTAAAGGAATATGGAGTAAACGAATACGGAGTAAATGAATATGGGGTAAAAGCAAAAGGAGTAAAAGAATATGGACCTGGTGTAAAAGAGTATGGGGCTGGTGTAAAACTAAAATTTCTCCAAGTAATATCTATTGATGACTCATAATCTAATAAAGATCCAGATGCTGGAGACTGTAGAATTACTTTATTGTGGTCTGCTTCATCTGCTGAGTTTGTTGAGTTACTTTGAGTAACTGTTCCTACTGTAAATCCTTCTGAGACTATTTGTGTCTGTGCTAATGTTTTATCTACACCTAAATAAGATGATAAAACTCTCATACCCTTCCCAAAAAAGCCTAGGATAGTTAGCACTTTTACCCCTTAAGCCTTCAAGTCGCCGATTAAGACCCAAGTGTTTGTATCTATTTTTATTAATGTGGCGCCAGAGTATTGTGATGAAATTCTCTTGTTTGAGTTTTTGCTATTTATCGTAACTCCAGCAGTTCCAGCAACTGAAACTTCTCCAGTTCCAATTCTAATAACATCTAGTCTTTGTCCAGGAGCAAAAGCAACAGAACTGTTTAATGGAATGGTCACTGTTAGATTAGATGCTGAGTTAACTGTGATTGTTTTTCCAGCATCAGATAGTGCAAGAGTGTAATCTGCAACTTTTGATGATAAATCTGCAGAATCTGTTACTGATCTCCACAAACCATTATAGTAATATTGAACCTGATTAATTTGAGTTCCTGCATCAGTTTGTCTAACAAAACAGACAATGCCATCAGATGGGGAGGTAATTACTGCATCTCTTGCTGTTGGATTTTGAAAATTATTTACGCCTGCTTTTGCTCTTACAACCTGATCAAATGTAACTGGGTTAGATCCAAAAGAATGTGTTCCTGTCCATTGATAGTTTGCAGAAGTATTTGTTGTTCCTGCTACTGGATACCAAGTATCTGTTTGTGTGTCATAAATGTATGCTACTTTTCCATTAGAACTAATTGTTGCCATTTGATGTTAACCCCAACTCTCTTAGTTCTTCTTCTGTAAGACCAAGTGCTACTAATTTAGCAATTGCTCGTTCTTTAATTACAACAGAGTAAGATTCTTCTTTTTTTGTCATGCGCCTATTTGTCTCCAAGCAGTTCCTGAATAAACATACATTGTGAGTGGAACAGAGTCAGAGTCTACCCATAACAATCCTGTTGTTAGGTTCTCTGTTGGCTCAGATGTTTGATATCTAGAGGTTGGTAAATCTGCAATTGCTGTTGGAGAAGAGTCAGACTTTACCCATATATAGTTATCTACTGGCGAACTTGGCTCTGAATCTTGAAAAGACTGACCAATGCCTCTTGCAACTTCTCTTGCATCTAATGTTTCGAGTGCATCTTCTAATGATTTGATGTATCCTGCAACAGATGTAGGAATAACCTCAGATTCTAGAGTTGGGACATCTACAGTTCCGTAATGATATAACTTTAGGGCTGCCTGAATATCCGCTGCCTCAGAAAGTGCGGGAATTTTAGTAGTATAAACTGGTCCAATATCTTCAGCCATGAAACCCTCCGCTAAAATTATACCACATTAATGAGTAAATGGATTGATCTTAATCCTTGAACTGGAGTCCAGTTTGTTCCATCAAATTCCGATGCCTTAATATCAATTGGCAGGGAAACAATATCTCCGTCTGTAAATATTTCTCTTACAGAGATATTTGATGCCATAACCTTAGATTCGGAGTTTAGTATTGAGTACTGTACGTTAAATTGCTCAGAAGAAAGCGTAGAGGAAAGGCTTGATGTTCCAGTAATAGTTACAACTGGAATATTAATTGTTGTCTCTCCATTTGAGTCAAATGTTCTATTATAGTTATTTGAATAAGTGTTTGGAAGCAACTTCATAAGTGGTCTCCAGGTATTTGATCCAGCGTATACCTGGTATTGATACAAAAATCTATACTCTTTGTCGGGGTCTTGTGGATCAATATTAATGTATAAATCTAATAACTGGATATCTCCATCTGGAGCATTGTTGTTAGGGTTTCCTATTCCAGTATAAATCATACTTCCCCTAGGACCTTCTGGTCCAAAATCAACTTCAACATTTATAGATGTAGGTCCACCAAGAACGGTTAAATCATCTACTGCTAAAATTGGACTTGTCATTTATTAACTTACCTCGTCTGTAACAGTAATAGTTCCAGTTAAAAGTGTGTAGACAAGTGGATATGGAGTTGCACTCTTTTGAATTTGAACATCGTAAACATAGTCTGTTCCTGCTGTCATTACAGCACCATCATCTGGTCTAATAGCGCACTTAACATAAGATCCATTGTCGGAAATTGTTGCATAGCATTGATGCTGATCTGCCAGACCCGCTGCACCTCTTGCTGTTGAAAATTTAAATATTGCAGTTTGTGTACCAGTTGTTCCTGGGTCTAAATCTGACCCCATAAAAGATGTTAGATCAAAAGAACTGCC
>JACCDG010481764.1_pt1 | contig 17292 bp, 14 predicted proteins | sample 7442471 | NCBI WGS metagenome assembly JACCDG01 (sample SAMN15323444, study PRJNA562643) | freshwater metagenome | isolation source: river surface water | place: USA:Blue River Watershed | collected 2017-08-17 | reverse complement strand
GGCCCGCCCACATGTAGATGGAGATGAGCGCCCAGAAGTGCACGATGCTCAGGCGATACGAGTAGACAGGCCGACCGGCCTGCTTCGGCACGTAGTAGTACATCATGCCGAGGAAGCCGGCGGTGAGGAAGAAGCCGACCGCGTTATGGCCGTACCACCACTGGATCATTGCATCCTGCACGCCGGTGTAGGCCGAGTAGGATTTGGTCATCGAGGCCGGCATCGCGGCCGAGTTGACGATGTGCAGGATGGCGACGGTCAGGATGAAGGCGCCGTAGAACCAGTTCGCCACATAGATGTGCGAGGTCTTGCGCTTGACCAGCGTGCCGAAGAACACCACCGCATACGAGACCCAGACCAGCGCGATCAGGATATCGATCGGCCATTCGAGTTCGGCGTATTCCTTGCCGGAGGTGAAACCCAGCGGCAGCGATACGGCAGCGGCCACGATCACCAGCTGCCAGCCCCAGAAGGTAAAGGACGCCAGCGCATCCGAGAACAGGCGCGCCTGGCAAGTGCGTTGCACCACGTAATAGGAAGTCGCAAACAGCGCCGAGCCACCGAAGGCGAAAATCACCGCATTCGTGTGCAGCGGACGGAGCCGACCGTAGGTCAGCCAGGGAATGTCAAAATTCAGCGATGGCCAGGCCAGCTGCGCGGCGATGATGACGCCGACCAGCATGCCCACCACGCCCCACACCACGGTCATGATCGCGAATTGCTTGACCACCCGGTAGTTGTAGTTCAGTGCTGTGTCCACAGAAACTCCCCAAGGTTTGCAACGAAGATGCCTGAGGGTACGTTTCGGGTAGGCAAAAATCCTTGATATGAGTCAAAAATGACCGGAAGCCGAGCAGCTGTGCGAATGCCTTATATCTGATATTCGCCAGGCAAACTGCGCCTCATGGCGCAAGTGGCCACTGGAACTTTCGCCGCCTGACGCTTCCTCAGGCGACTTTGGCAGCGGCTCATTCCCCATGCATCACTTTGCTCACACCGACCCGACGCGCATTCGCTGGCCAGATCAGCTTCCCGCTGAGCAGCAAACACCGTCGCCGGCAGCCGCGCCGCTGCATCCACCGCTGCATCCGCCGCTACCCCTGCCCCTGATGCGAAGCCGCCAACCGGACGGCGCCGACTTGTGTGCTGCCCGAACGCTGCTGGCCGCCGGCGGCATCCCGGCGGCCAGCCCGACGACGGCAACCGTCGGTACGACCCTGACAAGCGCAACGTCAACTGCAACAACAACGACGACAACGACGACAACGACGACAACGACCGCCGCCGCCGCGCTGCAGGAAAGCGGCGAGCCGCAGCTGATCCGACGCCATGACGAGGCAGCGCCCAGAGCGGTCGATGCCGCGCTGTATCGCCGCCTGCCCTCGCACGCGCAAGCCGCCGCGAACAACCGGCGCTGGCTGGCCTGGCAAACGGCACAAGCGGTGCCTTATGCGAAACGTCGTATCGCAAGCGATGCCGTTGCCCGGCTGTGCAGAGAATTTGAGGTGCCGGTGCGGCATCTGGATGTGCAGGGATTGGGCGAGGCTTACGCCGCCGGCATCGATATCCGCTACGCGCTCAGCCTGAGCAGACGCTTTAGCGATGCCGACCGGCCGCTGGACAAAAACGAGATCGCCGGCTGTGCAAAGGCCAGGCTGGCCGGTGCGCGCGGCCTGATGGTGATCCGGCTGTACCGGGCCATGGCGCTGCCGCTGCGGGTCGACACCGCCCCTTGCCTGTGGCAGCAAGAAGACTTCGCGACGATGAGCTTCTTTCATCAGGGGTCCTACAACGACACCTCGATGGTGGTGGTCGATGGTGTCCGTCGCATCTACAAGCGCGGCACGGGCGCTGCCTGTCCCAGCCATGTCAAGGGGCCTGCCTTTGCGCCGACGATGAACTGCAGCATCAACAATTTCGCCGCGTCGACACTCGCGCAGGCGCTGGGATGGAAAGTCATGTGCGATGTGCAGTTCGCCGTCAACCGTACGGGCGGCACGGGCGGGGTCAGCGGCCCGCTGATGCTCGGCATCATGATGAGCCTGGTGGAGGGCAAGCCGCTGATCAATGGCCAATGGAAAGTCGTGACGGCTGCCGGTCGCCAGCAGCTGGAAGCTTTCCTGCCGGCGCCCGGCACGCCGGAGCGCAAGCAGGTCTGGCTGCAAACCATCGTGCGCGACAGGATGGTCGGCATCGCCGAAGACAAGGGCGACCTGTTGTTTCTGCCCGACCGCAGCACCGGCCTGATGAGCGCCGGGCTCGCGCAGCAAGCAGAGGTGATCGTGGCCATGCTGCGCAAGCAGGCTTTCGACTGGATCATTGGCGACCTCGACGCCAGCAGCGGCAATTATCTGTACGACCAGGCCAGCGGCACTGTCTGCGGCTTCGACAAGGATTTCAGTTTCGCGATCCGGCCCGCATTCGAGGCCAACTACTGCTGGGAGGGTGACGTGCCTTCGTTCTGGCGCAATATGGGCATACCGCCCCTGCTCGATGAAAACAGCTATGCCGACGTGCGCCGCCTGCGCGACGCCCTGCCCGCCTTGCTGAACGGTTTGCTGGCGCCCGTCGCCATCCGTACCTGCATCGCCCGCACCAACCAGCTGCTGTGCTTCACCCGCACCGCCAGTGCCAGCGAGTTGGCCGCGATGGACTGGCGCAGACCACCGGCGGACGACAGCCTGAATGGCTCGACCCTGCTGTGGCGCGACCTTTACCGCTTTTCTTGAGCAGGCCGGTCCGGCTTGCCGGCCTGATCGGCCTCGGTCACGGGCCGGTCGTCATCTTGCAGGATGCGCATCGCCGGCCCGTCGAGGTCGTCGAACTGGCCGCTGTCCATCGCACGGAAAAATATCCACAGCGCGACGAAGACCACGACGACGGACAAGGGTATCAGCAGGTACAGGGATTCCATATCGGGTCCGGGCAGGTAAAGCTTGCGGTGGCTGGTCGGCGCTTCAGGCCGGCCCGGCCTGTTGCTGTTGCTGTTGCTGTTGATGCTGCTGCGACTGTGGCTGCGGCTGACCTTGTCGCGCGCCGCGCTGCAGCCGCAGCGCATTGAGCACCACCAGCGCCGAGCTGGCCGACATGCCGACGCCGGCCATCCACGGGGTCAGCAAGCCGAACGCCGCCGCCGGGATCGCCACCAGATTGTAGAGGCTGGCCCAGGCCAGGTTCTGGCGTATGACGCGCATGCAATCGGCGGCGGCGCGCGCGGCATCGAGCAGGGATGACAGGCTGGCATTCAACAACACCGCGTCCGCATGCGACTGCGCCAGCGCCGCTCCCGAGCCCATGGCGAAAGAGACGTCGGCAGCCTTCAGCACGGCCGCATCATTGATGCCGTCGCCCACCATCGCCACCACCGCGCCCTGGCGCTGCAGCGCCTGCACGAAGGCCATTTTCTGCGCCGGCAGCATCGCACCGTGCGCTTCATTGATGCCCAGTGTACGCGCGACCTCGGCGGCGATGGCCGGTGCGTCGCCCGACAGCAGCAGGGTCTGGCAGCCTCGGGCACGGAACCAGGCGAGCGCTTGCTGCGCATCGGAGCGGATGGCGTCGGCCAGTTCGAAACGCGCCACCCATCCCTGTTCGGTGCCGAGCAAGACTTCGGTCACGCCGGCCGCCGTCGAGGCCGGCGCGCTGCCGCCGGCCAGCTGCCCGACCCAGGCCGCGCTGCCGAGGCGCCAGCGGCGACCGTCGATCTCGGCGGCAATCCCGCAGCCGGCGACGACTTCCAGCGATGACAGCGATGACCGGGACAGCAGCGGCGGGCCCTCGGCAGCCGCCGCCCTGGCTGCAGCGGTGAAGGCTTGCGCAATCGGGTGCGCGCTGCCTTCCTCGAGTGCGGCGGCGATGCGCAAGGCGGCGCTCGCGTCCAGGCTGCCCAGCGTCACCGTACGGCGCAGCGAGGGCTTGCCCTCGGTCAGCGTGCCTGTCTTGTCGAACACCACGTGGGTGGCGCGGTGCAGGGTCTCCAGCACATGCGGCTGGATCACCAGCACGTGCTGGCGCAACAGGCGGTCGGTGGCCGCGGCCAGCGCCGAGGGCGTGGCCAGCGACAGCGCACACGGGCAGGACACCACCAGGACCGCGATCGCGATCGGCCAGGCGCGCGCCGGCTCATGCCAGCTCCAGAAAGCAAACACGGCCACGGCCAGCAACAGCAGCGCGCCGACGAACCAGGCCGCGACCTGGTCGGCCCACTGCGCGATCTGCGGCTTGCCCTGCCCGGCACGCTCGACCAGCCTGACCAGGGCCGCCAGCGTGCTGTCGCGCGCGACCTTCTCGACCCGCAGCAGCACCGGCTGACTGACATTGACCGCGCCGCCGGCCACCGCGTCGCCGGTGCGGCGCGGCTGTGGCCGGCTCTCACCCGTCAGCAGCGACAGATCGACCGCGGTCTCGCCTTCCAGCACCACGCTGTCGGCCGGTATCGTCTCGCCCGGCTTGGCGAGGATCACGTCATCGGCGCGCAGCTGGGCGGCGGCGACCTGCTGCAGCGCGCGCGTGGCCGGATAGCCGGGCACCAGCCAGGCGCCGTCGGGCAAGGCATGCTGCATTGTCTCCAGCGAGCCGGCCGCGCGCCGCCGAGCCACCAGCTCGAGGTAGCGGCTGGCCAGCAGCAGGAAGATGAACATCGTGACGGAATCGAAATACACATCGCCCTGCCCGCCCAGCGTCGCCAGCACGCTGCCGCCAAAGGCGGCCAGGATGCCGAGCGCGACCGGCACGTCCATCCCCGGCGCGCGCGCCTTCAGGTCGGACCAGGCGCCGCGGAAGAACGGAATGGCTGAATAGAACACGGCCGGCGCCGTCAGTGCCAGGCTGGCCCAGCGCATCAGCGCCTCCATGTCGGGCTCGATGCTGCCGGCCTCGGCCACATAGGCCGGCACCGCATACATCATCACCTGCATCATCGACAGGCCGGCCACGAACAGGCGCTTGAACAGGGTGCGCGCATTCTTGCGCATCAGCTCGCCATGCTGGATCGGGTCGTAGGGATAGGCGACATAGCCGACTTCGCGCACCGCCTGCAAGATGTCGCTCGGCTTGCACTGTGCCGAGTCCCAGCGCACCTGCAGCTTTTCGGTGGCGACGTTCAGGCTGGCCGACTGCAGGCCGGGCACTTGCGACAGGCGCTTCTCGATCAGCCACACGCAAGCGGCGCAGCGTATGCCTTCGACCGACAACAGGGCTTCGGCGCCGCCATCGGCCGCGGTGAAACGGGCCGCCAGTTCGGGCACGTCATACAACTTGAGCGCATCGGGCACGGTCTCGGCCACGCCCTGCGGCAGTTGCTGGCGGTTGCGGTAATAGTCATCCAGCCCGCTGGCGACGATGGCCTGGGCCACAGCTTCGCAGCCGGGGCAGCACATCGGACGCGGCAACTGCTCCACGAGCACAGACCACGAACTGCCGGCAGGCACCGGCAGGCCGCAATGGAAGCAGGCCACGGCGACGGGGCGCAGGTTCATCGCACCACCGCCGGCGTGATGCAGACCGCATCCAGCCAGCCGTGCGAGAGCCCGGTGGCCACCCGCACCAGACCGAGCACGCCAAAGGCCAGCACCAGCGCGCCGGCCGCCAGCCTGACCCGTGGGCGCTGCAGGAAAGCCTGCAGCGAGCTGCCGGCCAGCCCGATCGAGAGCAGCAGCGGCAGTGTGCCCAGGCCAAAGGCCAGCATCACGAGCGCGCCACGCCCGGCCGAACCGCTCAGCAGCGCCGTCATCAGCACGCTGTAGACCATGCCGCACGGTACCCAGCCCCACAGGCCGCCCAGCAGCAGCGCCTGGCGCGGGCTTTGCACCGGCAACAGCCGCCGCATCAGTGGCTGCACGAGGCGCCAGACCCGCTGCCCGGCCTGCTCGAGGCGGGCCAGCCCGTGCCAGGCATTCATCAGCGTCAGGCCGAGCGCGACCAGCATCGCATTGGCCAGCCAGTAGGCTGCCGTTTGCACGGCCGCGATATCGACCAGCGCCGGCACGCTGCCGAGCAGTCCGGCCAGCGCACCGGCCAGCGCATAGCTGGCGATGCGGCCGACGTTGAAGGCGAGCACGCGCGTGCCGCTGTCGGCGGCGGCAGACAGGAACAGGGCCGGACCGGCCTGGGCGGCGACGGCGACGGGGAAGGGGCGACGGCTCGGGGTCGCGATCGAAAACGCGCCGACGATGCCGCCGCACATGCCCGCGCAATGCACGCCACCCAGCAGGCCGATCAGGAACAGCGGCAGGAGCGCGAGATAATCCAAGGCGTGGTCAGTCCGTCATCCGTGGCTGTCGGCCACTCAGACGGTGCGGGAATAGCGTTGCAGGGGAATACCTGTCTGCGATTGTAACTGGCGCGACTCGTGCAAGTGGCGATCGAACACCATGCAGACATTCCGGATCAGCAGCCGGCCCTTCAGGGTGACGCTGATCCATTCATCATCGACCGTCACCAGGCCCAGTTCGGCCAGTGCTTTCAGCTCGTCGAGCTCGCGCGTGAAATAGGCCCTGAAGCTGATCGGATAGGCCTGCTCGAGCGAGCGGATCGACAGCTCGAAATTGCACATCAACATCTGGATGATGAAGCGGCGCAGCACATCGTCGAGCGACAGCGCATAGCCGCGCACGACCGGCAGCTCGCCATTGTCGAGGCGATCGTAATACTCGTCCAGCGTCTTCGCATTCTGGCTGTAGCACATGCCGACCGAGCTGATGGCCGATACGCCGACGGCGACCAGGTCGGCCTCGGCATGGGTCGAATAGCCCTGAAAATTGCGGTGCAGGCGGCCCTGGCGCTGGGCGATGGCCAGCTCGTCATCGGGCTTGGCAAAATGGTCCATGCCGATATACACATAGCCGGCATCATTCAGGCGCCGGATGCACAGGGCCAGCATGTCGAGCTTGGCGTCCGAGCCCGGCAGCTCGTCTTCGTTGATGCGGCGCTGCGGCTTGAACAGATGCGGCAAGTGCGCGTAATGATAGACGGCGATGCGGTCGGGATTGGCCGCGATCACTTTGTCCAGCGTCTGGTTGATCGACATGACGGTCTGCCTGGGCAGGCCATAGATCAGGTCGATGCTGACCGAGCGAAAACCTGCTTCGCGCGCGGCCCCGATCATGCCCAGGGTGGCCGCTTCCGGCTGGATGCGGTTGACTGCCCTCTGCACCTCGTCGTCGAAATCCTGCACGCCGAGACTGATGCGGTTGAAGCCCTGCTGGCGCAGGCTGTGGATGCGCTCGGCAGTGACGCTGCGCGGATCGACTTCGATCGAATATTCGCCCTGCTCGTCGTCGGCCAGCAGGAACCAGCGGCGGATGACCTGCATCAGATCGCTCATTTGCGCATCGGACAGGTAGGTCGGCGTGCCGCCGCCGAAATGCAGCTGCTCGACCTGGTTGAAGCCGGCGAACAGCTTGCCCTGCATCGCGATCTCGCGCTTGAGGTAATCCAGATAGGTGGCGGCCTTGTCGCGGTTTTTGGTGACGATCTTGTTGCAGCCGCAGTAGTAGCAGACGGTGTCGCAGAATGGGATATGCACGTACAGCGACAGCGGATGGCGCGCGCCACGCGAATGCGCCTGGTTGACGGCGTGCAGGTAATCCTTGTGACCGAACTGGTCCGAGAAGCGGTCGGCCGTCGGATACGAGGTGTAACGCGGGCCGGATTGCGACAGGCGACGAATCAGGCCGCCGTCGAACTCGACGTGCTGTACGGGATGAATTGCAACTGTTGAAACCATGGGAAGACTCGCTCCTCGCCGTGAATGCCATGCGAAGGTGCATGTTCCGGGCTGATCAGACGATTCGGAGTCTACGTAGGCGAGCCGGTGATTTCCTTGACTCAAGTCAAAAATGACCGGGCCGCCCTGCCCGGCCCTGCCCGGCCCTGCTCCTGTCCGGTGCTCAGGTGGACGAAGCGGCAAGATCGAGCTTCATCTCCACCGTGCCGTCGCCGACATTGCTCTTGACGTCGAAGCCGAGTTCGCGCGTCAGGTCCTGGATCGCATGATTCTCGACCAGCGCCTCGCCCACGATCCAGCCGGTGCCGCGCTGGCGGAAGTAGGTGATCAGTTTGGACATCAGGATGTGGCCCAGGCCCATGCCCTTGAGATCGGAGCGGATGCAGATCGCGAACTCGGCCTGGTGGTTGTCCGGATCGGCCACGCCGCGCACCACCCCCAGGGTCTCGTCACTGCCGTTGTCGCGCCGGCGCACGGCGATGAAGGCCATTTCGCGGTCATAGTCGATCTGGGTCAGGCGTGCCAATTGCGAGGGCTGCAACTCGCGCATGTGGATGAAGAAGCGCATGCGCACGTCGACCGGGTCGAGCGACTGCACGAAGCGCATGTGCTCTTCGCTGTCCTCGGGACGAATCGGCCGCAGCAGCAGATGCTCCTGCATCCAGTCGATGCGCTCTTCCAGTTCCTGCGGATAGGGCCGGATCGCGAGCCGGTCATGCCGGTGCCGCAGCGCCTGCGGACGCAGCAAGACGCGCGCATCGAGCGCGATCACGCCATCGGCGTCGGCCAGCAGCGGATTGATGTCAAGCTCGGCCACTTCGGGCAGCTCGGCCGCCAGGTGCGCGACCTGGATCATCACGCGCGCGACTTCATTCAGGTTGGCCGCCGGGCGATTGCGATAGCCCTTCAGCAGCGCGGCCACGCGGGTGCGGTTGATCGTGTCACGGGCCAGCACCTGGTTCAGCGGCGGCAGCGCGATCGCATGGTCCTGCAGCACCTCGACGGCGATCCCGCCCTGGCCGAACAGGATCACGGGCCCGAAGATGTGGTCGCTGGTGATGCCGACGATCAGCTCGTGCGCATCGGGACGGCGCGCCATCGCCTGCACCGTGAAGCCCTGCAGCCGCGCGCCGGGCCGCCATTGCTGCAGCCGCTGCTGCATGGCGATGGCCGCGATCTCGACCGCCTCGGCGCTGGTCAGATCGAGCGCGACGCCGCCGACCTCGGTCTTGTGGCTGATGTCGGGCGACAGCAGCTTGACGGCGACCGGAAAGCCGATCTGCACGGCCAGCTCGCCGGCCTGCTGCGGGGTGTCCGCGATGCGGGTGTCGACGATCGGTATGTGACAGGCATCGAGCAAGGCCTTGGCCTCGGGCTCGGTGAGCGTGAAGCGGCCGTCGGCCAGCGCCTTGTCGATCACGGCGCGCGCGGCCGGCAGGTCGATCGGATCATGCTGGGTGCCGGCCGCCGGCACTTGCACCAGCAATTGCTGGTTGCGTCGGTATTCCACCGATTGCATGAATGCCTGCACCGCATCCTCGGGCGTGCCGAAGTGCGCCAGGCCGGCATCGGAAAAAATCTGGCGCGCATTCGCCACAGCCGCACTGCCCAGCCAGCAGCTGACGATGTGATGGTGCGACTGCTGCATGTGCGGCGCGATCGCGCGCGCGATATCGGCGCTGGGCACGATGGCCGTCGGCGAGTGGATGAACAGGATGGGATTGTCCGGCTGCTTCTCGAGCAGGATGGCCAGCGCCTGCCGGTAACGCTCGACCGGCGCGTCGCCGATGATGTCGATCGGGTTGCCATGCGACCAGCTGGCCGGCAGCACACGATTGAGCGCAGCGATGGTCTCCGGCGCCAGCGTGGCCAGCCGGCCGCCGGACAGCATCAGCGCGTCGGTGGCCATCACGCCGGGGCCGCCGCCATTGGTGAGGATGATCAGCTCTTCGCTGACCATCGGCCGCGCGCGCGACAGGGTCTCGACCGCATCGAACAGCGCATCGGTGGTCAGCACGCGCAGCATGCCGGCGCGGCGGATGGCCGCGTCGTACACGGCGTCCATGCCGGCCAGCGCGCCGGTATGCGAAGCGGCGGCCTTCGCGCCCTCCGGCACGCGACCGGCCTTGAGCACCAGCACCGGCTTGTTGCGGCCGGCCGCGCGCGCCGCCGACATGAACTTGCGGGCGCTGCGCACGTCCTCGATATAGAGCAGGATGGCGTTGGTGTTCGGATCGGTGGCGAGGTAGTCGAGCGTGTCGCCAAAGTCGACATCGGTGGCATCGCCCAGCGAAATGAAATGCGAGAAGCCGATCCCGCGCGAGCGCGCCCAGTCCAGCACGGCGGTCACCAGCGCACCCGACTGCGAGACAAAGGCGATCTTGCCCGGCAGCGCCGAGGTGTGCGCGAAGCTGGCGTTCAGGTTCGCATGCGGCGCGATCAGGCCGACGCAATTCGGGCCGAGGATACGGAACACCGCTTCGCGCGATGCGTCGAGCATGGCTGCGCGGTGCGAGCGCCCGTCACCGTGGTCGCCGTCCATGCCGGCGGTCAGCACGATGCCGGCACGCGTGCCCTTGGCGGCCAGCTGGCGGATCAGTCCGGGCACGGAATCGGGCGGGGTGGCGATGACGGCCAGATCGGGTACCGCCGGCAGGCTGGCCACGTCCGGATAGACCGGCAGGCCCATCAGCTCGGTATGGCGCGGATTGATCGCCATCACGCTGTGTGGCCGCGGATCGCCGGAGCGACTTGCGATCAGGTTCGCCAGCACGGTCGCGCCGACGCTGTGCGGGCGATCGCTGGCGCCGATCAGCACGACAGATTTGGGCGAGAACAGATGCTCGAGATTGCGTATGCTCATGAATGGCGGTGTCCGATGGGGATGCAGGCCAGTGCAAGGGTAAGCGAGGCGGGCCGGGTGGGCCGCGCTTGGGCGGCCAGGCGCCGTGCGCGCTTGACCTGAGTCAAATTCTACAGAAACATTTCTGGCGTGATCACGGGGCTGCTATGGACGCCAGTGCGCGGCTGGCATTAGTCTGACCCGGCTGACCCGGCTGGCCGGACCGCCGGTCGCGGTATATTTGCCAGAACGATCGCTTTCCGCAGAAAGGATATCCATGAGCTACAAGACCGTGCTGGTCCATGTCGACCAGTCCCGCCAGGCACCGGTGCGCATCGGGGTCGCGGCCGAGATCGCGCGCGCGCAGGCGGCCCACCTGGTGGGCGCGTCGATGACGGGCATTTCGCGCTATGTGTTCGACAGCGGCGCGTTCAACCCGAATGACCCGGTCTTCGTGCACCACCTCGAGCACCTGCGCCGTTATGCGAGCGAAGGGCTGGACAAGTTCGAGGCGATCGCGAAAGGCGCCGGGGTGAACGCGATCGAGGCGCGCGTGGTCGATGACGATGCCGCCGGCGGCATCGCCTTGCAGGCCCGCTATGCGGACCTGACCGTCATCGGCCAGTTCGACCCGGCGGATTCGGTCCCGGGCCTGATGTCGAACTTTCCCGAGCATGTGATCCTGCACTGCGGACGTCCGGTACTGGTGGTGCCGTTCGCCGGCCGCTATAGCGGCCATTTCCGCAAGGCGGTCGTCGCCTGGGACGGCGGCATGGCGGCCAGTCGCGCGATCGCCGGCGCGCTGCCGCTGCTGGCGCGCGCCGATGTCGTCGATATCCTGGTGTTCAATCCGGAACAGGACAGCGATGCGCATGGCGAACAGCCGGGCGCGGATCTCGCGTTGTTCCTCGCACGTCATGGGGTGAAGGCCAATGTCAGCGCGCGCCGGATCGACATCGACACCGGCAATGCGCTGATGTCGGCGACAGCCGACCTCGGCGCCGACTTGCTGGTGATGGGTGCCTATGGCCATGCGCGCTTCCGCGAAGTGGTGCTGGGCGGCGTCACCCGCACGGTGCTGGCCTCGATGACGGTGCCGGTGCTGATGGCGCACTGAGCACTGAGCACTGGCCTGCCGGGCAGGCGCTGCAGCTCAGCGATAGACGAGCACCGGTATCGAGGCGTGCGACAGCACGCGCTGGGTCTCGCTGCCGAGCAGCAGCTTGTCGAGTCCCTTGCGGCCGTGCGAAGCCATCCAGATCAGGTCGCAGCCGTGGCTGGTGGCGGCCTTGACGATCTCTTCATACGGATGGATGCCGCGCGTGGACATGACCTCGCAGCCCACGCGGGCAGCGCCGGCCATGGCGCGGAACTTCTCCATGGCCTGCTGGGCACTCTTGTCCTGGATCTCTTCGTAGGTGGACAGGTCCACCATCGCGCCGGCCTCGGGCATCAGCATGAACGGATACAGCTGGGCGACCGACAGGCCGACCACGGTCGCGCCGGTGGCAGCGGCAAAATCCAGTGCCGCCTGCACGGCCTTGTCAGACAGCGCCGAGCCGTCCGTCGGTACCAGGATTTTCTTGAACATGGCCGCTCCGATGATGGGGATGCGGCCGACTCTAGCAAACCAGGCCTGAAAAAAAATTGACCTTGGTCAAACAGGCCACAACGGCGCTTCATCCATCAGCGCGACCTGCTCGCGCAGTTCCAGGATGCGGTCTTGCCAGTAACGGACGGAGCCAAACCACGGAAAAGCCTGCGGGAAGGCCGGATCGGCCCAGCGCATCGCCAGCCAGGCCGAGTAATGCAGCAGGCGCAGCGTGCGCAGCGCCTCCAGCAGGTAGAGCTCGCGCGGATCGAAATCGCGGAAATCCTCATAGCCGGCCAGCAGCTCGGTCAGCTGGCGCTGCATGTCGCCGCGCTCGCCGGAGAGCAGCATCCACAGGTCCTGGATCGCCGGGCCGCTGCGGCTGTCGTCGAAATCGACGAAATGCGGGCCATCGTCGGTCCACAGCAGGTTGCCCGGATGGCAATCACCGTGCAGGCGCAGCATGCCCACGGCGCCGGCGCGATCGTAACAGCGGCGCACGCCGTCGAGCGCCAGCGCGCTGACGCTCTCCCAGCTGGCGCGCAGGTCGGTCGGGACGATCTCGTTCGAGATCAGCCACAGGCGCGGCATCTCGCCAAAGCTGTCGGGGTCGATCGCGGGCCGCGCCGCATACGGCCGCAGCGCACCGATGGCATGAATGCGTCCCATCAGGCGCCCTATCCACTCCAGCGTGCCGGGCGCCTCGAGCTCGGGCGTGCGCCCGCCCTGGCGCGGGAAAGCGGCAAAGCGGTAACCGGCATGCAGGTGCAGGGTACGGCCGTCGATGACCAGCGCGGGCACGACCGGCACCTCGGCCTGGCTCAGTTCGCTGACGAAAGCATGCTCTTCGAGGATCGCGGCATCGCTCCAGCGCTGCGGCCGGTAGAACTTGACCACCAGCGGCGGCCCGTCCTCCATGCCGACCTGGTAGACGCGGTTCTCGTAACTGTTCAGCGCCAGCAGGCGCCCGTCGCCGTGCAGGCCGATCGAATCCAGTGCGTCGAGCACGGTGCCGGGCTCAAGGCCGGCAAAGGAGTGCAGGGGAGAAGCATTCATCGGCGCGATTGTAGTCGCTGCCGGAGTACACTGCGGCTTTAGACTGCGGATCAACTGACATCATGGCCAATGAACCCTTGCTGACCGAGAAGGAATTTGACGAACTCGATCACTTCCTGATGTCCGAGCACTGCGGCGACGAAACGATGGCGATGGACGCGCTGCATGGCTATCTGACAGCGATCGCGATCGGCCCGGCGAAGGTGCCGGTCGACGAATGGATGCCGCGCATCTGGGGCCCGGAGGACGAGGACGCGCCGCAATTCCGCAATGAAAAGCAGGCCGCGCAGGTGCACTCGCTGGTGACGCGCATGCTCAACGAGATCGTCATCACCTTTGAAGTCGCGCCGAATGATTTCGAGCCGCTGTTCAGCGAGTACCCGTACAAGGGGCAGAACGTGCTCGATGCCGAGGCCTGGTGCTGGGGCTTCCTGGAGGGCGTGAACCTGCGCTCGCAGGCATGGCAGCCGCTGCTTGATTCACCGCAGGCCGGCTTGCTGCGCGCCATACAGCTGTTGGGCGCGGAAGAGATCGAGGACGACGAGGTGTCGCTGGTCGATGAACCGGCCAAATGCCACAAGCTGGCCATCGAGGTCGAGGCCTCGGTGCCGCAAATCCAGCGCTACTGGAAAGGCGCGGCACGCTGAGCGGCAAGGCGGGGCTGCGATGCGCCCCGCCGCCATGCTCTGGTGCCGTGCCTTGGCGCCGGCACCGTCCGGCCTCAGGACTTGATGAAGTGCTCGCGGTAGTACTTCAGCTCTTCCACGGATTCGCGAATGTCGGCCAGTGCCGTGTGCAGCTGGTGCTTCTTGAAGCCGGCGATCAGTTCCGGCTTCCAGCGGCGGCACAGCTCCTTGAGCGTCGACACGTCAACGTTCCGGTAGTGGAAGAACGCTTCCAGCGTCGGCATGTGGCGCGCCATGAAGCGGCGATCCTGGCAGATCGAGTTGCCGCACATCGGCGACTTCCCGGCCGGCACATACTTCTTCAGGAAGTCGATCATCTCCTGCGCCGCCTGCGCCTCGCTGACGGTCGATGCCTTGACCCGCTCGATCAGGCCGGAGCGGCCGTGGGTGCCCTTGTTCCAGGCATCCATGCCATTGAGCACGGCATCGGATTGGTGGATCACGAACACCGGCCCTTCGGCCAGCACATTCAACTCAGGGTCGGTGACAATGGCGGCGACTTCGATGACCCTGTCGTTGTCAGGGTCGAGGCCGGTCATTTCCATGTCCACCCACACCAGGTTGAATTCGTTGGGGCGCACTGCCGGCGCCGCATGGCCTTCGTTAGCTTGTGACATAATCCTTTTCCATTAGAGCGCAGTGCGGCTCGCCAGCCAGCGGCCCGGTCGGACTGTCGCACGGCCAGCGCGCGCCAGAGCTGCGATCATGGCCTTGCAACCGTCCGGCGGCAGCCCGCACCGCAGGCCGTTCGAGCGAAGTTTGCACGAAGTTCCCATTTTCTCACACGCATACGATGGACTCACATAGCTTCTCACTGCTGTTCGCCGCCCTCCTGCTGGCCACGCTGGCGGTCAAGCTATGGCTGGCCTCGCGCCACATTCGTCACGTGGCCAGCCATCGCGATGCCGTACCCGCGCAGTTCGCCGCGCGCATCCCGCTGGCGGCACACCAGAAGGCGGCCGATTACACGGTCGCCAAGACCCGGCTCAAGATCGTGCTGCTGACGGTGAACGCCGTCCTCGTGCTGGGCTTCACCCTGCTCGGCGGCCTGCAGTGGCTGTCGGAGCAGCTGGTGCCGCTGACCGGCAACGGCATGGGCTACCAGCTCGCGCTGGTGGCGGCGGTGACGGTGATCTCGAGCGTGATCGAGCTGCCGTTCGACTACTACAAGCAGTTCAGCCTGGAACAGAGGTTCGGCTTCAACAAGATGACGCCCGCGCTGTTCTTTTCCGACATGGCCAAGCAGACGCTGGTCGGCGCAGCCATCGGCCTGCCCCTGCTGTGGGTGACGCTGTACCTGATGCAGCAGGCCGGTGCGCTGTGGTGGCTGTATGCGTGGCTGATCTGGTGCGGCTTCCAGTTCTTCATGCTGGCCTTCTACCAGAACCTGATCGCGCCCCTGTTCAACAAATTCACGCCGCTCGAAGATGCCTCGCTGCGCGCGCGCATCGAAGGACTGATGCAGCGCGTCGGCTTCGCCAGCAAAGGACTGTTCGTGATGGACGGCTCGCGCCGCAGCGCGCATGGCAATGCGTATTTCTCCGGCTTCGGCGCGGCCAAGCGCATCGTCTTCTTCGACACCCTGCTGTCGCGCCTGCAGCCGAACGAGATCGAGGCGGTGCTGGCGCACGAGCTTGGCCACTTCAAGCTCAACCACGTGATCAAGCGCATCGCGCTGATGTTCCTGGTCTCGCTGGGCTTGCTGGCGCTGCTGGGCTGGCTGAAGAACCAGATCTGGTTCTACCAGGGCCTGGGCGTGACGCCGCTGATGGATGGCGCGAACGACGCCATGGCGCTGATCCTGTTCATGTTCGCGCTGCCGGTGTTCACTTTCCTGTTCTCGCCGCTGATGTCCATCCTGTCGCGCAGCAACGAGTTCGAGGCCGATGCCTTCGCCGCTACCCACAGCGATGCGCAAGACCTGATCTCGGCCCTGGTCAAGCTGTACGAAGACAATGCGTCGACGCTGACCCCGGACCCGCTGCACTCGGCCTTCTACGATTCGCATCCGCCGGCCAGCGTGCGCATACAAAAACTGCTGGGCGCCTGAGATGACGGCCCTCGCCACCCTGCTGGCCGGCCACTGCCGCCACCTGACCGACGCCGCCAGCGAGGCCGACGTGAGCGCGGCGCTGGCCGTGCTGCCGGCATGGCAGGTCGAGGGGGGGCGGCTGGTGCGCCGCTTCGGTTTCCGCGATTATCACCAGACGCTGGGGTTCGTGAACGCGATCGCCGTCATGATTCACGCCGAGGACCATCACCCCGAACTGGTGGTCGGCTACAACCGCTGCACGGTCAGCTATGACACGCATTCGGTCAATGCAGGCAAGGGCGGCCTGTCGGCCAACGACTTCATTTGCGCTGCAAAGATCGACCAGATTTTCGCGCAGCTGTCCGCTGACGCATGACGGAACTGCAAGGCCTGATCATCGCCGCCCACGGGCGGCACTATCTCGCGCAAGCCGACGGCCGCCTTTACCAGTGCGTCACGCGCGGCAAGAAGAGCGATATCGCCACCGGCGACCGTGTGCGCTTCAAGACCACCTCCGACGACCAGGGCGTGATCGAAGAAATCCTGCCGCGCGCTTCCCTGCTCTATCGGTCCGACCAGTACAAGTCCAAGCTGCTGGCGGCCAATGTCACGCAGCTGTTCATCGTGATCGCCACCGAACCCGGGTTTTCGGACGACCTGGTGTCGCGCTCGCTGGTGGCAGCGAATGCGGCGGGCATCGCCGCGCATCTGGTGCTGAACAAGGTTGACCTGGTCGATGGCCTGGCCGCCGCGCGCCAGCGCGCACTAGCCTATGCCAACATCGGGTATCCGGTGCACGAAGTCAGCGCCAAAGGCGACCCGGCGCAGACGCTGGCGACCCTCAGGCCCCTGCTGGACGGGCAGTCAACGATCCTGATCGGCCAGTCCGGCATGGGCAAGTCATCGCTGGTGAACCTGCTGGTGCCGGAAGCGGAACTGGCCGTGCGAGAGATTTCGAAACGCCTCGACAGCGGCAAGCACACCACCACCTTTACCCGCCTGTATACGATGGCGGGCTCGGCCAGCATCATCGATTCACCGGGATTTCAGGAATTCGGCCTGTATCACCTGAGCGAAGGCATGCTGGAACGGGCGTTCCCGGAGTTTGAAGGCGCGGTCGGCCACTGCCGCTTCTACAACTGCCATCACCTGACCGAACCGGGCTGCGCGGTGCTGGAAAACGTGGCTTCCGGGAAAATTGCCGAGCCCCGGCATGCCCTGTACCGCCAACTGTTGCATGAGTCATCACAAAAGCTGTATTGAGCGCAGGGCAAAAACTGTCAACAGGCAGCCAAACCCCTTATAATCCAAAGGGTTAAAAAATTTCGGCGGCAGCCGCAGGCTAGCCGCCGATTTCAT
>JACCDG010396084.1_pt1 | contig 17293 bp, 19 predicted proteins | sample 7442471 | NCBI WGS metagenome assembly JACCDG01 (sample SAMN15323444, study PRJNA562643) | freshwater metagenome | isolation source: river surface water | place: USA:Blue River Watershed | collected 2017-08-17 | reverse complement strand
TGCCGTCATCGACTTCGGAATTATCGAAATGGGGACTTTCTTATTTCGGAATTTCAACAATGAACCAGAAAATGTTTCAGAATCAAGATAAGGTGACAGCCAGCACTTGGACTCGTAGCACTTTGTCCTTATCTCGTAAATTTGAATCAGGTTGGTCTTTCGGAACAGCAGCTAATATTCTTTACACAACTAAGGGGAATACCTTATCCAGAGGACCTGTGAATGAATCTTCTGCAGCCATGGATGATTGGACTCTTACTGCTGTCAATTTTGGCTTTTTGAAACTTTCAGATGATATCAAATTTGGTGGCGTGTTTATGTATCATTTGCCGACGAGTCAGTATTCAGTATTGCAGTCCTCGAACGGAAATTTTCAGGCGAAAACAAAACTTGAAAGAACCTATTCTGCTTATTTTAAGGCAGGGTATTATTTGAATCCTCGCTACTATTTCCAAACGAAAGATGCTTATTTTGAGATGGTTCCCGGTAAGCGTGGTGAAAAAGAAAAAAAGTATTTCGCAACAAAGTTAGGCGAACTTGATCATGGGGTATCATTGACAGAAACAATAGGTTCATTTTCTTTGCACCAGGATGTTGGTTTGGTTGCGGAGTTTTATAATGAGGATTCTTTAGTTCAAAATAATAAACCTCAAAAGGATTCTTTCAAGCTAAGCCTGTCTGCTCGATACACTCTTGTTCCTGGGAACTGGCTGACTCTTTCTGTGGAAAACAAAGTAGCTCTTCGAGACAACGCAGAAGGGTTTGGACTTTTCCGTCGCGGGGATACGAATTTAGCTTTATTGCTCCTGATCTCTATCTAAGCAGCGAAGTTCTTTTTCGGGCAATTGAAAGTCATAGTTCTGAAATTGAAGCCTGTGACAAAATAAAGAAATCCTGTTGGTATCCCAGCAGGATTTTTTTTTGCCATGGTAAAGAGTATCTCCTAAAATAGGTCGTCCTAGCTGGGACAATTGGGCGCGAATTTGGTGGGTTCTTCCTGTCAGAAGTTGGATCTGTGACACGCAATGATTTTGATCCTTCGAAATTTCAGATCGCAGGATTTCCAGCAAACACTGTTGAGAGGGTTCATGGGAAGGTTTTGTGGACCAAAGTGTTTTGGGTGCCCGAGGAGAAATCTGCATCCAATGTTCATAGACTCCTGCGGATAAGGGAGCCCCTTGGTGAGCAGCTCGATATTCCTTGCGCACACTTTTTTCATTCAAACAGCGATTAAAATAACTTTGGAAGTCCTTCGTGCGAGCATAAATCAGCAGCCCACTTGTTGGCACATCTAAGCGTGACGTCAGGTAAATGGATTCCTCCAAATCCTTTTCAAGCCACGCATGAAGGTTTTCATGCAAATTATCTACGCTGGCGTGAGTTGATATTCCAGCAGGCTTGTTCACCACGTAAAAACCATCTTCCTGATAGAGAACGCAGTCCTTCATATTTTCCAGAGGCTTTTCAAATCGACGTGGTTGAGTGTGGAGTCTTAAGTATTGCCCTTGCAGCACAGGAAAAGAGGGGAGAGTCTGCCTCTGATTCTCCAGATAGACTGCCCCCAATGAGATAAGATCTTCGGCCTTGGCCTTCACTTGGAAGTGATCCCTGAAAAATGCCACAAGATCCATCAAAGTTCCGTCTTGGGGAGCTCGAAGATGGATAACACCGTAGGAGTGACCTCTTTTTTCAAATTCAATGTCTTGCGTTGTCATCTTTGCAGGAATTAGCACGGTGTGATGGGACTCTACAAATAACTTTTAGTTGTGATACTCTTTTTGATATCGACAGGCGGTGGACAAATTGGGCTTTGCAAATGAACAGATATTTCAATGGTTATCGTCCTATGCTTATCAACCCATGATGGTTTATGCCATGGTGTTTGGAATGATGATTGCTAGTGGGTTTGGACTTCCCATTCCTGAGGAAATCACAATTATTAGTGTGGGGTTAATTTCATATATGGGAGCTCATCCAGAGCTTTTTCCGCCTCCGTATCCAGGAGCTCCTGTTGTTCATGCATGGCAGGCCGCGCTTGTGACTTTGATTGCGGTGATTTTTAGCGATTTTTTAGTTTATACGTTGGGAAGGGTTTTTGGTCGCCGCATCGTTTCGGGTCCCAGATTCAAACGTGTATTTTCAGACGCTTTGATGAATAAGGTCTCAAGTTTCACTGAAAAATATGGAATTTATGCTGCGGGTATTTTTAGATTTACTCCAGGATTTCGTTTTCCGGGACATATCATGCTGGGGATGATGCATTTTTCTGCCATTCGATTTGCAATTGTAGATAGTCTTGCTGCCGGTCTGAGTGTTCCAACTCAAATTTATTTGATCGGTCGTTTTGGAGAAGAGATCCTAAAAACAATGCATCAATTCAAAGTCTACATTGGCATCGGGTTATTGATGCTCATTCTGGTGATGAGTCTTCGAAAACTATGGGCCTACTGGCGAACATCGACAAGAAAGACAAGCGCTTAAGTTCCAAGATCTTTTGAGGTCAGTTCAGTCTTTTCTTAAACAGATCCATGGCAGCTGTTTTCTTCCTGGCGAAATTGTCTCAAAATGAAATGTATTTGGTATCGAAATGAGTTTGCTGTCTTTGTAACAACGCAAACTTTGGTCAAGTTTGTCTTCATTTGAGAAATTTGGTTCAGCCCTGACAACATTGATCCGATAAGTACTTATCAGGAGAAACAGAAAGTCATGGAATCTGAAAGCAAACAACCTGGGCGTTTTATCCAACGTTCCCACCAGAATTCCACGGTGCAGCCCTTAGCTGGAGCTACAGGTTTTCAATCTTTTCAAGCCTATTTAGAAAGTCATCTTCAAAGAAATATTTCATTTTTTGCAACTGTGGCTGCGTGGTTAACTTTAGGTGGTATTGCTGTCGATTGGCTTTTTATGCCGTTTGAAGTTGTTTCCAAACAATTATGGTACTACTCGTGGTGTTTGTTTGTTTTTTTGGGATTTATTTATATTCGATATTCTTCCAAAAAAGTACAATCTCAATTTTCAGCGCATACCTCGATGAGAGCTCTGATCTTTGGAGTTGGAAGTATTATTTGGATCGGATCCTTGATCAATTTGAATTATATTCAAGCGGCTTTCGTTCCGATGTTTATGATGGGTATGGCTTTCTTTGTACCTGATAAGCGAGACTATTTCTTTTTTGCCTTAGCCAATATCTCCACTTATTTTGTGGGGCGAATCACTCAGCATTGGAATGATTTATCAGATGAGAAATGGATAGCTATCGATTGTATCATCGTCTTTATTGGGGTCATTTTGTATCCATTTGTCAGCAGTCGATTAAAACATTATCACGAAATTTATGAACTTTTAAATCAGTTGGAAGATCAAAAGATGAAATCTTTTTATGCCTCTAAAATGTCGGCCCTTGGGGAAATGGCAGCAGGTATTGCTCATGAGATCAATAATCCTTTGTTGGTGGTGAATGGTTTTGCTTTTCAAATCGGTATCTATTTGAATAGCAATGATGTCGACAAAATGAAAAAAATCAAGAATGCTTCTGACAATATTGCAAATACAGTGACTCGTATTTCAAAAATAATTACCGCCTTAAGAAGTTTTTCTAGAGATGCGAATAATGATCCTTTTGAAAAAGTGAAATTATCTCAGTTGGTTGAAGATACTTTAGAAATTAGTCGCAGTCGTCTAGCTCAGGAAAAAATCCAGATACTCTTTGATGGAAATCAATTGCAGAAAGATATCGAATGTCGACCAGCCGCTCTTGTTCAGGTTTTTGTGAATCTTGTCAGCAATAGTATTGATGCAATTAAGGATCAGCCAGATCGATGGATTCGTATAGATGTTGTGAACAATTTGAATGAAGTGGAAATTCGTTTCACAGATAGTGGGCCTGGAATTCCTCAGGACGTGGCGGAAAAAATCATGCAGCCATTCTTCACAACCAAAGAAATTGGACAGGGAACTGGCTTAGGTTTAAGTGTTTCTCATGGTTTGATTGAAGCTCATCACGGAGACCTCTTCTATGATTCCAAAGCTGTGAATACAAGTTTTGTGGTGCGCTTACCGGTCCAACAAGTCGTTCGCATTCAGCCGAAACAAATTATTTCAGCTTAAAAAGAAGGACACCTTTTGCCCGTGAGGAGTTTCGCCTCCCACCCAGGCTGATTCTTGAAGAAGAGCTTGGCCACGAACATAAGTGGAATGAACGGTGCCCTGGACTTTCATCCCATCAAAGGCTGTCCATCCACAACGACTTTGAATCCATGAGTTTTGAATCACCTTTTCTTTCTTCATATCAACAATCGTCAAATCAGCATCCAGACCAATTTCAATGCGACCTTTCGTGAAACAACGAAAAGTTTTGCGAGGCATTTCCGTCACCATATTCAGCCAATGAGGAAGTGCTATTTTACCTTGATTCACAAAATTCAACATCAGGGGAACCATGGTCTGAACGCCAGGCATACCTGATGGACTTGTCGGGTAAGGTTTTGCTTTTTCCATCAGAGTATGGGGAGCATGGTCCGATCCCATAATATCGATGGTCCCTTCAAGAACAGCCTGCCATAGAGCCTGTTGATGGGTTGAGTCTCTGAGGGGTGGATTTTGTTGTGCCAAAGTTCCCAGTCGATCATAGCAATCGGGTGCCGATAGGGTCAGATGTTGAGGTAAGATTTCGGTCGTGCACCACTGCTTTTTGTCTTTCAGAAAAGCAGCCTCTTCAGCAGTCGAAAGATGAAGAATATGGACTTTGCGTTGAAATTTTTCCGCCAAATGAATGATCTTTTGAGTGCTGATCAAGGCCGTCAAGGGATCGCGCCAATGGGGGTGCTGATGAACATCCCCCGAATCGACGGCCAGATGTTTACGTGCTTTCAGACGTTGCTCGTCCTCGCTATGGAAAACCAACAGGCCTTGGGTATTTTGAAAAATTCTTTCTAAAGTTGGATCTTCATCAATCAATAAGGATCCAGTAGAACTTCCCAGAAAAATTTTAATACCTGCACATCCGGGTAATTTTTCAAGAGCCGGCAATTGGTCCAGATTTTCTTTTGAAGCACCTACAAAAAAACCAAAATCCACCCAAGATTTACTTTCTGCCAATTGAATTTTTTGAAGAAAAAGATCCTGTGTAGTTGTTGCAGGCCAGGTATTTGGCATATCAAAAAAAGAAGTGACTCCCCCGTAGGCGGCAGCTCGACTTCCAGAGGAAAGATCTTCTTTTTCAGGCATCCCCGGGTCACGAAAGTGAACCTGGGAATCGATGATACCTGGAAAGACTTGCAAGCCTTGCACAGACAGGGATGTTTGGGCAGGAAGAGTTTGTGTCGACAGCGCCGCAATTTTTCCGTCTTTGATATAAAGATGAGTTTCAAAGGGGCGAAGGCTTCCTTGATGAAAAATCCAACATGTTCCATTCATGAGACTTAAGTCGTACATGCACCCAAGTGTAAGAGGATTTTTTAGGAAGGTCCAGTTGAAGCTTCAGAAGTTTGCCTTTCTTGACCTAACAATTGGCATCATAGACAATATTTTCATGTCCATGGGATCTTTCTTTGAATTTTATTTTCAGCATCAGAATGGCATCATTGAATCTCTTTTGATTCTTGTGGTTGTTATTACCCTTTATGTGGGGTTTCGAGCCCTCTTTTCCTCCGGTGGAGAAGGTGTTGGTGGCGATCTCGGTCAGTTGGAAGAAACTCTCAAAAAACTTTTGGAGCAAAAAACAGAATCAGGAGCTGATCCTGCGATGCTGGTTCAAGCTCAGGCTGCACAGGAGCAGTTAAGAGTTCAGGTTGAGCAATTAAAAAAAGAGCTTGTTGAAAAAGAGGCTCGGCTTGCAGATTCATCGGCAAACGCAGGGGCTGGCCTTGATGTTGATGAACGCAAAAAACTCGATGGGCAAATTAAGGAACTTCAAAATAAACTGGCTGAGTATGAAATTATCAGCGAAGACATTGCAGATTTAAGTCACTTCAAGGAAGAAAATGTTCGTCTGAAGAAAGAATTAGAAACTGTTCGTCAAGGAGGAGGTCCCGCTCCAGCAGCGGCAGTACCAACTCCTGTGGCGGCAGCAGCTCCCGTCGCAGAAGTTATTGCTTCGGCTCCCGTGGCGGCGGCACCAGCACCCGCTGCTGAGCCGGCTCCGGCTGCTGCCGCTGCAGCAAGTGACATTATCGATGATGATATTATGGCTGAGTTTGCTCGTGCCGTGGAAGCTCAGAAGAAAACAACGGAAGAAGGGGGCGAGGCTGTTGCTGTCGCCTCTGTTGAAGCTGCCGCTGAATTGCCACAGGAAACTCCCGCTGCTGCAGTGAAAGTAGAGCCAGTCATCGAAGCGGCAGCACCTGCAGCTGCTGTTGCAGAAAAATCAGCATCAGAAGATTCCGCAGTGATGGGCCAGATGGATATCGATAAAATGCTGAGTGAAGCCGATACAATTCCTGAAGAATCTGAAGCCACATTAAATGCTCTGGAAGCCGCCCTGGATGCCGATAAACTTTTGGCAGAAGCTAGCGAATTTGAAGGTCCCCATGCCGAAGAAGAAAAATTGATGGGGGATTTTGAAGAGTTCGTGAAGAAGGAAGGGACAAATTCATGATCCAAAAAATCTTTTGTGCCACATTGATTACTGCCATTTCCAGCTGGGCTGCGATACCTGGTTCCGAGAGTTTTCAATCTTTAAAAAATCAATTGGAACAAAAAAAAAGTACGTTGGAGCAGCGCTGGCAGGCTTTGCAAAAAATGGCAGATCTTGGGTCTGATCAGGCGTGGAATCAAATTCGAAAATCTGCAAAAGATGCTCGTTGGGATGTTCGCAATGCCAGTCTTATTGCTGCGGAAAAATTGGGTGCAGAAAAGGCTTCGATTTTAGTGAAAGATCTTCTTCAAGATAAGGCCTTGATTGTGCGTTCGGCGGCTGTTGATGTTGCAACTCGTTTGAATCGGCAAGAATTGCGGGAAGATCTATGGAAAGAGTTTTACCGTCCAGCCAACTTTAGGAATGGCCAAAGTCTTTGGATCCGAGATCAAATTGCAGAGTTTCTGATTCTTCATCCTGAACAAAAAGAACGAAAAAAGTTTGTTCAAATGCTGAACGAACCTGAAGAGGGCCTTCAACAAAGAGCGATTTCTGCACTGGAAAAAATGACGGGCGTGGTTCAATCTGCTGAAGCAAGCTTGAAAGAAAACCGACGTCTTTGGCTTCAATGGGCTCAAAAAAACGAGTCCCTTACTTTTTAAGAACCGTGAGCACTGGCCGCGTTCGCATTTTTCCTAAGAATGTCTTCAATCATCAACTCGCGATCAATTCTATAAAGCAGGATTTTTTCTTCAAGGCCATCGGTTGATAGCGGTGACGGCTCTGAGAAAAAATCCTTTTGGTCTTCTATTTTTTTTGTGACAGTCACTCGAACAGAATCTTTGTCCCCTGTTTTTCCCTTCAGCATGGTCACCAAAATTTTATAGCGAGTTCCATTTTTGATCGGGATGGTTGAGGGGGAAGGGCTTTGATATCCCTCGATCGCTCGAATAGAGTCGGTTTCCATTTTGCCAGCATCCATATTGTTCAAGGTCAGAGGGTACTTCAGGCTGAGTTGGGCGGCTCTCCAAACTTGATCAAAAGGATAGTTGTAGATTTTGTTGTAACTGGATTCGGGGGTTGCGGGCTTTTTAAGGTAAGCCTTTGTATTTGCGCAACCACCAAGAAGAAAAAGACTACTGATGAAAATCCAAAAATGTTTTTGTGACATGGCTAGCATTCTCAAGAAGAGCCAGCCCTAAATCAACTCGCTTCGCATCACGACCTGCTAAATAGGAAATCTCGATGCGATGGGGACCCGGGGAAAGTTTCCAGTCAGCCGATTCAGGCAGTTGAATCGTGGTGACCCACTCGGGAGCAAAAAATTCCCACTCATGAAAGTCTTGCCAGGCGGTATCTTGCCCCACTTTTCTGGAAGAGACTGCCGAAATCACAGCATAGGTTCCATGTGCAAGCAAAGAGTTCGGCAGCATCTGGACTGTTTGGGCAGGCAGCACCCAGGTCATAGGACCTTGTTGTTGGATGGGAGTCGTGATCAAGGGCAGTAAAATAGATTCCGATTGTTGCAAAAGTTCCAGGGGTTCAAGGCTTGCGCTCATGCGAGGATTGCGACGATCCTCAAAATCAGTTCGTTTTTTTAGACTGTAAAGAACTTGAAGTCGACCTTGCTGAGGATGTCGCAAAGTCATGGAACTTCCTGGCGTCCATGTTTTCACGTCAGTAGGGAAGAGCAGGCCTTGATCTAAAACTCCCATGATGCCAAGACCGACTTCATCTGTTTTTGCCGATGGAGCTTTCAGGGCGCTTTGACTTTGGAAGTTGGTTTGAAAGGCGGGAATATCCAATTGATTTTTATTGGCTCGAAGTTCGATGTCGCGCTGACCAGCACCTTGCATGGAAAACAGATTCAAAACATCGACAAACATTTTATCTTGTCGAAGCTCGTCCACAACTTTTTTAAAGGGAAAGCGGCCTCGAAGTGCATAAAGTCGCTGAAGGCCTGTTTCTGAAAAGCTTAATCGATAAATGGGTTTGCTCAGATTCACAGGGAGAAAATAATTTTCTGTTTGATCCGGCAAGGAAATATTGCTGGGTATTTTCAGCGTTTTTCCTAGGGCTTGGATGCGATCGAAAAAGGGGCTAATCACCATGGAGAGTTGAAAATTAAAAAGCTCCGTTTTTGTGAGCCCTGGCATGACCAAGGCAAAATCCACCCATCCATCTTTTTCCGTTTGAAACCCAGTGGCCTGGCCTTCGACGGTGGAGGGTTCTGTGCGACTCAGTGGTCGAAGAACAACCAGGCGTTGCAATCGAGGAAAATGAAGGTAGGTGGCTCGCACAAATCCTGGCTGATGGAAGGTGATACTGGGGATGGTGTCTGGACTTGAGGAAGGTAAATTGATTTTTCCTTGAGTATCCGTTGTTAGCAGTTGTTTGCCCGTCGGAGAAGGGGCGGCTGTGGGCTGCTGGGAAGTCGTAGCCTGTTCTTCCGTGCTGACCTCTTCTGTCGGGGGGCCGCTGAACGTGGAGGGGGCTGAGAATTGAACAAGCACTTGGGTGCCAGGAAGGGGAGCCCCTTGTTGAGAGATGACTTGGATCGTGAAGGGAGCCTGTTGCTGGATGACGGGTTGCTGAGTTTCTAAACTTTCAAGGATGGCTTTCCAGGCGTTTTTTGGAGACTCCAGGAATAGCACAAAGGGGTTTTCATTGGCAGTATGGGGGGTTGGATCTTGGGTGTTTTGTTGCCAGAATTTTTTTTGGCAGGCGGTCATGCTGATCAAACAGATCATCAGAAAGCCTGGTAAGAATCTGCAGGTTCGTCGTTGAAAATTAGGGTGATGGGCGCACAAAGACATATTCTCTCCTTGAAAGTTCCTTATTTTGCTTAAAATGATTGCACTGAATGTCTGAGGCCTTGGTCAACCCAATTTCGCACAAAGCTTTTGCCATTATGTGCAGAAACACGGTGTTGACAAAAAAGGGGGATTTCGATAGCACGTTATTTCTGTTTGAAAAAATAGAGACCAAGTGGTGGGGTAGCTCAGCTGGTTAGAGCATCAGAATCATAATCTGAGGGTCGGCGGTTCAAGTCCGCCTCTCACTACCAATTTTAGGCTCTTTTTATTTAAAAACCTGGCTTCTGCTGGGTTTTTTTTTTGCCTTTTTCTCGTTTTTTACGAAGCTTTCTTCGCTACATACTCAATAATGATATTTCTTATCAGCTTTTGGTAATCCATATCTTCGTCCTTGGCGATTTTTTTGACTTCATTCAGCAAATCATCACTCACACGCAATGTGATGGTTTTGTTTTTCTTTTGAATTTGGAAGAGTTCATTGAGGCGAACCCATTTGCCTTTTTCCTTCAAAAGAAAAGACATGTCCCTATCAAGAGGGTCGGATTCTACATTCTTCTTTTTAGATTTTGCCATAAAACTTCTCCCATTCTTTTTTGTGGGCATATCGTGCCGAGATAACTCTGGCTTTTAAAACTCCATCCACAGCCCTCAATGTGAAAACCACAAATAGAAGTTTGTCTTCTATTTTATCAAAGGCAAAAAAACGGGTTTCACTTTGAGAGTTTTCAGCGTCGGGATAAACCAACGGATTGTTTTCTAGAAAGTTTTCAATTTCCTCAATCGTCAGTCCGTGTTTTTGGACTTTCTCTATGTTGCCCTTATCCCAGTTGAAACCCTGAATCTTCATAAGTACAAGGTTACAGTGTAAATACAAAATTGTAAATACATTAAAATCTCAGTTTTTCAAAAAAACACGGTATATATTCTTCAATCGTAGAGATGTTCCCTCAAACAATAAAAAATACTTATATTTATTAATAAGTTATCATGCGTAGGTGATTCGATTCGGCCTGTGACAATTCATTTCCGCATCGGAAGTGACAATTTACAAGGTGACGAATTCAACGTTGCTGCAATAGCTCACTGATCAGCGTATTGGGTGGCGTTTGATTGCTACTGACTTAGGCAATTTTTGAAATGTGGAGTTTCGTTCTTTTTAGCTAAGGCAACCTGGCAGATTTTGGGAGTTTCACCAGAAGTTTGGTAGTGCATATGAAGAAGACGAAAGAGGGGGCTTGAATGGGGATCCTGCTGCACGAGATTTTTTAAAGACAAATTTGCATAATTGTTGGAAGCACTTTGAAGTGTCACAAAGCATGCAAACTTGAAGGCATTGGGATCCGTGCGTGTGGAAATAAGATCAGCCCAATCCTCGCTTTCGTACTGAGGAGTCGCAAATGATGACTTCAAAAGTTCTTTTTGTTCGCGAATTCTTTCTGGAGGAAGTTCGGAATGTTTGATCCCTCCCCCATTTGGTTGACACATTCTTTTGCGAATGTATAAGGGAAGAACCAGGGGAATATATGAGTCGAACAAGAAGAACCTTTACCGAAGAGTTCAAGCAACAAGCGGTGAACTTATCCAGTGAACTGGGATCAGCATCTAAAGCTGCCCAGGAACTTGGAGTCAATGAAAGTCTGATCAGAAATTGGACTAAGAAGTTGAGTACCGAGAAATCTTTAAAATCAGTAGATCCAACATTTTCAGTTGAAGAATTTAAAAGACTTCAGAGGGAAAACGAGAAGCAGAAGAAAGTGATTCACATTCTGAAGAGTGCCGCTGCTTTTTTCTCACAGGACCATTTGAAGTAAGATTTCAAATGGTCGAGGAATTATCGCTAGAGCACTTCGACATCAGTTTGCTTTGCAAAACGCTGAATGTTTCAACGAACGGCTATTACAAGTGGCTTAAGCGACCACCATCAAAACGCAGGATGCGTGACGAGGTGTTGTGTGAATTAATTTCTAAAATTCACGTTGATAGCCGTGAAACTTACGGTGCGAAACGTATTCAGGAAAAACTAAAAAGTGACGGTGAGGTTTGTGGGAAAAAAAAAGTTTCAAAACTAATGAAACGACAGGGCATGCAAGGCATTGCAAAGAAGAAATTCAAAGTTCATACGACAGCTTCAAATCACGATCATCCAGTTGCAGATAGAATTTTCAAAGTGGAAGAAGTTGAAAAACAAGTGACTGCTCCGAACCAAGTCTGGGCAAGTGACATCACCTATAGTACGCCCAGCCGCTCTGGCCCTGCAGGATGCAGAAAAGAGCGCATGAGCATGAATGGAATGCGAATGCCAACGAAAGGAGTTTACAAGCTTTCGACCGCTCTCTGCTACGAGGGGGCGTGAGCCGAAGCGGCGGTGAGTGACCGTGCACTGGTCAGGTGACGAAGTCCGCAGGTAACGGGATTTGAGGCGAAGTCGTTACGCCGAGATGAATCTCTAGGCTGAGCACAGAAAGGCTGAGGAACACGAACCTTTTAATCCGTGTCTATGGGTTGAAATGTCACCTCCACCTACACGATTTAATAGGTGGATGATCTGCAGGCGGCGACCGACATATATGCGGTCCCGCTCAAACATTGGCGTATATGTAAGACGTCCAATTTGGTTCCGTAATAGCGCGTAGCTAAAGCACGGAGCGGATCGCGACTTGCGGAAAGCAAGGATAAAGACTGCGAAAGGCAGCCTCCTCTGTGCGCGAGAAAGTCCAGCATGTGAACTGGGGAAAGTCGATGACGATGTTAAGGGAGTGCGGCTCCGATGCGGCATCGATTGACGGAGTTCCCGTAGTAGTCCGAGGCGGGGAAAGCCCGTCACATGGCGAAGGGGAACAGTTTAAGAAACTTGCTCGGTAAATTAACCGACTTTAGAGAGGTGAAGACCTTTGATAATCAGTGAAATGCAAAGCAAGTTAGCAAAATGGTCAACCGAGGATAAGACTCGAAAGTTCGACCGTCTTTTAAGGATGATTACTTCAAAAGATTGGCTGCGTGCTGCAGCCGATCGGACGTTGCGGTCATCCGGTGCAAAGACGCCCGGAGTTGACGGCATAGACCGAAAGATTTTCTCAGAAAATATCGACAATCACGTCGATATGATCCGAGCGGAACTCTTGTCAGGGAAGTATGAGCCACTGCCAGCGCGCAGGGTTTACATCCCGAAGGCAAACGGAAAACGCCGTCCACTTGGCATCCCAACACTAAAAGACCGAATCGTCCAGCGCGCCATGCTTATGGCGATGGAGCCGATCTGGGAAAGCGATTTCCATCGCGATTCCTACGGCTTCAGACCGTCCCGCAGCGTCCATCATGCAATCCGAGCAGTTCAATTGAACCTCCAAGACTGTGGTGAGGGTTGCACGGTCGGCCGATGGGTGATCGAAGGCGATCTGACAAGCTACTTTGATACGGTTCACCACAGACTTCTGATGAAATGTGTTCGAAGACGAATCTGTGATCAACGGTTTTTGGATCTTCTGTGGAAACTTCTTAAGGCAGGATGTGTTGACAAGGGGCTTTTCTGCGCCGCCCATGAAGGCGTCCCGCAAGGCGGAGTCCTCTCACCGCTGCTATCGAACATCATGCTAAATGAGTTCGACCAGCGTCTTGAACAGCGCTACCTGAGCAAGAAATCCAGGAAAGATCGATGGTACAACAACACGTCTCTCAAGCGTCCCATCGCTGCGCGAGAAGGTCGCACATGGCAGCCGGCTCTCTCTTACTGCCGATATGCCGATGACTTCGTTATCATCGTCAAAGGCACGAGAGCACAAGCCGAAACCATACGAGAGGAATGTCGCCAGATCCTTGAATCTGATCTGAAACTGCAACTGAATATGGAAAAGACCGCACTCACTCACGTGAATGACGGCTTTACCTTCCTGGGCCACCGACTGATCCGCAAACGCGGCCCACTTGGCAACATGCGTGCAGTGACGCAAATCCCGCACCTCAAGTTCCAAGCGTTTGCCGCTAAAATCGTCAAAGAGCTATCAAGCAACTATGACGTTGATAAACTGGCTATGCTCGAACGTCTCAATCGCAAGATTAGAGGTTGGGCCAACTTCTACCAGTTTACCGATTTTACCGCGGTCATGTTTTGCAAAATGGATCGAATTATCTTCTGGAAGTTCGGTTACTGGCTTGCAAGAAAGTATCGCGTCGGCATGCGCGAACTCATTAAGAAATGGGTTCGCTATCCGAAAGGTCGGAGCGGCAAGACGTGGTACGTTTACGGGTTCGGTCGCACTGGCAAGGCGACGGCTGCGATACTTCATCGCATGCTTGGAAATGACAAGAAGCAGTTCAGATGGAAGACCGGGAAAGGCAATCCATACCTATGCCAAGTTGATCCCGTGAAAATCTTCGAATCGCATTACTCGGATGTCGCTATGGCAATGAGCCAGTCTTGAATGGAAAGCCGGATGCGCTGAAAGGTGCAAGTCCGGTTTGGGAAGGAGAGGCAGGGAGATAGTTCGACTACGCCCTGCCTCTAACTTCACTTCCAACAAAAGAAGGCTGGGTTTTTTTGTGTGTGTTTTTAGATCTGTTTACTAGAAAAGTTGTGGGATTTTCGATGGCTGACAATATGAAGTCAGAACTATTGATAAATGCTCTGACAATGGCCCTGGGCAGACAAACTGTGGACACTGAAAATTTATTAAGTCATTCAGATCGTGGGAGTCAGTATGCGGGTCAACTATTTTCTGAGTATTTGGAGTCCAAAGGAATCACGGCTAGCATGTCTAGAAAAGGAAATTGTTGGGACAATGCTTTTGCAGAAAGTTTTTTCCACACACTTAAAGTAGAGCTTGTTCACAGGGAAAGTTTTGAAACTAGATCCATCGCGATGAAGAAGATTTTTGAATACATTGAAGTTTGGTACAACAGGCAAAGACTTCATTCTTCACTTGGCTTTAAAAGTCCGGTGCAGTATGAATCTGAACAACTAACAATAGCCCTCGTCGCTTATAGTCAGTGTGTACTTTTTGGGGTACGGATCACCTTGGGCTGTTCCAGCCACTGGAGCAATATTTGAGAACGAATTTGATCTTCGTTGGCAATGGCTAGACCGTATTTTTGAATCAAGGGCTGAATTTCTTTATCGTAAGTAGGATCCTTCTGTCGTGAATTTTGGACAGCTTCATCCTTTAAAGAATTCAAAGATGGATTTGTTTTTGAAGCCGGTCCACAAATCTTTTCAACACATTTTTGCATAAGATCAGCAACGCTTGCATTTTCATCGATAGGGTCATCTGTCAAAGTAGGACAATTTAAGTGTTGATTATTGGCGTTGATGGAATCAAGGGCGTCAATCAAATCTGACTTTGCAGGTGACGTGAATAAGTTCATAACAAGAAAAAAAGTGATGACTATTTTGAACATAGTTTCGAACTCTCTAAGAACAGTAAATCAAGTTTCGAAGGAATCGATTGAAGGTCAGACAGTATCGGATCCATAGGAAATCCTTCAAATTCAACTCCAAGATATTTGATAGAAATTCTGGAAGCTGTCGATCGTTTTCTTTTTTCCATTTTTTGGACGTTGGAAATAATTCTGTCGATTCTATTGAAAAACTCAATAACCTTATATTTATTGCAGTTTTGAATTTTTAATCTGCGGTGACCATAAGAATCATCAAATTTGACGTATTTCATTGTTTTTTCTATACGATAGCCAAAACTTCCATTTTGATATTCCATTGTGATGGCACTTTGCGCAGGTCTTGTTCCAAAAAATATGCACATGAGAATGAAAAGTAATGAAGAACGTAAAATAGAAATCGTCATCTTCTGATTCTATGACTTTGGGATGTCCCTGTCCACAGGACCCGACGAAGTGCTAGAGACTGATTTTTTCACCTTGATGAATCCCGCATTCGCTCGGATTCAAGCACTGTCACGCAAAATAAAAGAGCTTCTTCTAAGGTTTTATCTTTTTTGATGACCTGAGTTTTGTTTTTGGAACTTTACCGATTCGCACATCATTTTTTAGAACCAACTGACAGGCCTTTATTGTGGATTCTTCAAAATCATCAGCATCCATCGGTAGTATCTGCCAACCCGTAGGACCTGGACCCAACATTTTTAAAGACCTCATGTTGGGAAATACTTTTTGAAGGGATTGATGGTGTTCGCCAGTCGTTGCTAACCAGACACCATTGTCTTCAGTTGAGGTAGGTCGATCTCTCAAAATAAAAATAATTTTTTCACCGATATACACTCCGACGGCACCGAACATAGGTCGAGTATACGGAGCCGCACGATCTAGTTCCTCGAAGATAAATTCAAATGGAATCTGTTTTTGTTTTTTCTTCATTGAATGATTTTAATAATTCATCAGTTTTAAATGCAACTTCCTTTTAAAAATCACGACAAAATCACGACATTTATCTGTAAATCACGACAAATATTATCAATGTATTTGCAATTTTGTCTTTAAAATACAATACTTTATAGCATGGCTAAATCACGACAGAATCGCGACAAGATCACGACAGAAAATCAAACTCATCTTTCTGTGAATGAAACGAAGATCCTTCAATTACTTCATCATGCTGATGGTATAGGTTTATCTATTTCTCAGATTTCAGAATTCACTGATATTCATCCAAGAACACTTTTGAGGCAATTGTCAGAGTTGATTTCTGAAAAAAAAATTGCACGCGAAGGTCGAGGACCCGCGAGTCGTTATGTTCTTGTTTCTCAAGTAACTGAAAACTTCTCTGTAGCCCAAGGTTATAATTATGATTTTTTAGAATCCTATATTCCTAATAAAACTTTTTTGTTGTCCATTGATGACCGACGGAAGCTTCAGCAGATCAGTAGGAATGTGGGGGAAACTGCGCATGCTGAAACATTCATGGGAGATATATTGGAGCGACTCTTAATTGATCTTTCGTGGTCTTCATCAAAGTTGGAAGGAAATACTTATTCTTTATTGGAGACGGAACATCTTTTACGAAAAAACACACCGGCTTCAGATAGGGAACAAATTGAAACTCAAATGATTTTGAATCACAAAGAAGCCATCGATTTTCTCATTCGAAATATTCAAGAGCTTGAATTGAGCTGGTATTCTCTTCGTAATATTCATGCATTATTGAGTGATGGACTATTGCAAAATCCTGCCTTGGAGGGGCAGTTAAGACCGACGGCTGTTGGAATTGATGGTTCAAATTATATCCCAATTAATGTTCCACAAATTCTTCAAGAACAGGTAGATTTATTTCTTCACAAGGTCAAACATATTGAGAACCCCTTCGAACAAAGTTTTTTTATTCTTGTATTTGTTCCTTATCTTCAGCCATTTATCGATTTAAATAAACGTACATCACGTGTGTTTTGCAATATTCCGTTTTTAAAAAATAATTTATCACCCTTGTCTTTTAATGAAGTGGAAAGGTCTGACTACATTCAGGCAATCATTCATATTTATGAACAAAATGATACATCATTTTTACGTAGAATTTTTATGAATTCTTACCTTCAAACAAGACAGCGCTATCAGGTGACCAAAAAATCTTTGACAGCACCCCATCCTTTAAAAATCAAGTATAGAAAATTCATTCAAGACTATGTTGCAAATTTGATTCGCACTGAAAAGAATAAAGTGTTTTCAATTGAAGACAAAGAAGTGGAAAAAAATGACCGTATGGAACTGCAGAAAGTTCTAGAAAATGAGCTTCGTAGCATTCATGAAGGAAATTATGCAAAATTCCATATTTTGCCTTCGGAATATAAAAAATGGGCTAAAAAATATCGTCGTAAGTAGAGCGAGTTCGCTGATTTAATGTTTAAATTTCGTAAGTTTTCCACAATTTTTTTGTATTTTATCTTTGGTATTTCGTTTTTCTGTGGATAAGTTCGTTTCTTTTATTTGATGCGACCGCTTGATT
>JACCDG010466984.1_pt1 | contig 17294 bp, 12 predicted proteins | sample 7442471 | NCBI WGS metagenome assembly JACCDG01 (sample SAMN15323444, study PRJNA562643) | freshwater metagenome | isolation source: river surface water | place: USA:Blue River Watershed | collected 2017-08-17 | reverse complement strand
ATTGGCTCTAGCGTAGGAAGCCAAATCCTGATAGTGTCTAACAGCAATGTCTTTATAATCACGGAACGTAACAGGAGCGCTAACTCCCTGTCTAATACGTTCTGTATCAATCATTGCCGCATAGGTAGTAGTAAGCGGAGCTCCAACAGCAGTGTTATCCGGCTTGGTTAAAATATCGTTTAACCAGGGATTCTCACTGTTTATTATTACTCGTTTACGATCCGGTAAACTTAGAGTAGCATAGCCAGCAACAAAGGCAGCATAAGTTGCAGTATTAGGAACAAAAGGAACTAACTTGTATTTCAAAGAGTTCCTGGCTATCCTATCACGCAACGCTTGCTTAAAGGGCTCATCTGATTCTACAGAAGATACTATAGTTTCAGGATCCACAAGCAATGCTGGTTTCTTCCGCTTCTTAGGGTAAATATTGAAGTTACCCATGGAAGCGGCATGTGGTAATTGTGAAAGTCTTTTAGGAACCATGGTTTACTCCAGAACAGCATCAAAGGTAATTACGTGTGCAATAGTACCAGCTGACGGAGCAGTACCAACTTTCTTCTTTACTAAAGCTATGAACTCACCGGGGTTAACTACAATAGGACAATCAAACTTCATGTATACATCGGTAAGTACAGTATTTGCAGTAGCACCAGATGCAACAGCTTGGACACCCAATGCAACTCTTCTAGGAGCTTTCGCAGTAGGACCTTCGGCAGTTGCTAAGGATAGAGTTGAATGACCAAAGGCCACGCTCCATTGAGCTACATAGCCGCCACCAGTTAAGGCTGCCTGAACAAAGGAAGATACTTTAACACCGTATACAATAAGCTGTTTTCCGCTGGTGTTAATACCAGCAGCGGGGACTTGATATGAACAAATAATACAGTCAGTAGTGACTGCCACAGTATCCGTTTCCCAGAACTGACCTCCCAAGCCAGTACCGAGGGCTGCGGTGGTATTAGTAGGCACAGCAGCGGTGGGGTTGGCTGAGTTAGCATAGTTTGCAGTGGTACCCATGGTACCGCCTTCTTGTCCTTGATAGGCCATGCCGCCTTGGGCAGCCATAGCTAATCTCCAAGGACGACCGTTACCTAAAGAACCAAGAGACACAGTATATCGGGCTACTTTAAGTCCGATTACTTGGGAAGCAGCAGATGCTGAAATGGCTTGTCTAAAGAACACAGGAAGTGACGTAGACATAGTCATATTACCCACAGCGGACGGTCTATCTACAGAGCCGTATAGAACATCATCAATCCAGAACTGTACGGTCTTGGTAGATACAACTATAATCCATCTGTAGGTTTTGTTGTTCTCCCAAGTAAAATCAAGAGTACCAGTGGATACTTCGGTGGTGTTATTACATACAATACCTTCAACACCCGCCGAGGTTACTCTAAAATAGATACCATCGGTGGGGGCATAGGGGTTAGCTGCAGCAGCAAAACCTAAGCCAAGATCAATGGTAGTATTGGTAGTGGGGGTATTAGTTAAAGAAGCAACAACAGATAGATATAAAGGTGCTTCACCATAAGTAGTAAAGGCTTGATAAGTTTGATATCTACAACCCGTAGATAGAGTAGTAATACCAGAGCCGTTGGTATTTAGAAAGCCACCTGCCCATGTAATAGTCATGGTGGTGTTGTTATAAATACCTAAGGACGTGGCTTGTGCTGTATAGTTAAACGAGTGATCTGCACAGATATTTTCTGTTTCAACTCTTAGACGATAGTCAGTGGTAGATTCAGGAGATAGTCTTAGGGCTGCTGAGCCCGCATCTCCATTGTGGCATTCACTGAACATACTCACACTACCGCCCTTAGCGGGATCAGTAGAGAGTCGGGTTAAGAGAGCACCATCGGTATTTATTGAGGCTTCACTGGAAGCCGGAGTGCCATTTCCTAAAATTATTCCTGCCATATTAACTCCTGATTACATTGAAGGTATATTGGCCTTTTGCCTTGGCGGCACAGAAGACCGTAAGGGTAAAGCCCACACCATCAACTATATCGCTGATTACGGGCTGGAACGATAAGATAGCTATTTCAATTGCGTTGGTTCCAGAGGTTACCGGAGAGACCGCTAGTTTAGCGGCTGTGGTAACCCAGGTAAGTCCTGTGACAGTTGCAGTGGCCAGTTGTGAGAAGCTAGATCCAAAGTCAATAGTCACTGAAGTTCCCCAGGTATCCCTGGTTAGTGTAGAACCTGAAATTGATAACCCAGGTGAAAGAGACAGGGATACTAAAGTACCAGAGCCTCTGCCCATTATCGAGTTAGTTTGAATTGTAAGTTCAGTAGGATCACCGGCAGATCCAGAGGGTCTACATAGAACCGTATTGGCAGACATATCTTGCATCTGGGAGTAACCCACTTGGTTACTACCAATGGTAGTTACAATAGTACCACCAACGGTGCCAGATCCAGTAACGTTTCCGCTTAGCGTTAAAGAGTGGGTGTGACTGGTATCTGACTTTCCTGCTAATGCAGCGGTAAGACCAGTAATATCGCTTTGGGCATGTGTATGTCCAACATCTGATTTATTAGTATAGATATCATCTAACGTTGTGGTAAGCATTAGATTACCATACGCCGATAGATCTTCTATATCATCCGTGTCAGAAGCCCCACCAGTAGGTAATACTTGCCAAGTACCATCACCACGTAAGTACTTAGTATTGTCTGCAACACCGGATCCTAAGAGCGCAGGGCTAAAGACACCAGAGGTAATAGCAGTGGTGGGTAAGTTACCAACGTCTAGAATAGGACCAGTAAAGTATAAACCAGATCCGAGTGTCAATGCTTGGATATTACCAGAGGATCCACGGCCAATCAGTGAATTCAAGCCAATGGCAATAGCCACTGGAGATGCCGAGGAACCGGTGTTATTACCAAGCAGTGTATTAGCATTTTGAGTTGCTAAGGTAGTTGCAACTGGAGAAGATATATTTCCTGAACCAGTTACAGCACCAGTAAGAGTTAGAGTACCCCCACCGCCCAGCTGACTTGCGGCAGCCCTAGGCAGGAAGAAGGTATTCATCATTTCTAGAATTTCGCCAGTGGTATACAGACATTGATTGTCTGCCTTGTTATGCTCTTGGGCAGCAATACGAGCTGACCCGGGTTGCCAAGTCACCAGCTTGTCCACGATCTCGGTCTTACGCATGACATACCAAGTGTATGCACCGGGAGACGTAATCGTGATCTCTTCCGCACCGGTGTCCACTGTCCAGTCTGTGACAGGATCAAGGATGACAGTGTTATCCCAGAAAGGGAGATCAATGTCATATGGGTCGGTAATACGGAAGATGATGAACTGTTGAGTGATGGCCACGTCAGGCAATACATCAATGGCAGAGTAATCATATACACCGCCGCCCAGGGCCGTAGCAAAGACCTGTGGGTTGTTTCTGTTGTCTGACATGGTTGCTCTCTTAGATAGCCCTGGGGTTGGACTTACGTGAGTATCTACACTCGTAGGTTACACCCAGGATGTTTAATGGATTGGGAGAACTTGTTCGTATGGTAGTTATAAGATTGAAGGCAGGTTTCATTACCAAGTGACGGAATTCACCAAGGGTGGTAATGCCCTCGTTAAATCCGGAGTTAACCGTAACCCACGTACCATTGTTGGTGTACTCCCAGTTGGATGCCGTAATGGCATTCTCCCAGATAGCGTGTAAGGTCAGGTTGTTCTCAAGAGATAACTCAAAGGGTCCAGAGCGATCAAACAAGATATTGATTCTCTTTACATTCAATATAGCATGTAAGTAAGAACCATTATCTGGATCCCGAAGTACAGGCTCAGGTAGTGACACTGAAGATTCATAAGATTTACCAACATAGACTACCTTTCCACTATCGTCATAATCACCAAGTACAGAGTATACGTTATGATATACATCGATATTCGGAGGAGATACGGAGGTAACTGTGTCATTAACATTTACAATGTCTAGAATAGTACCAGCTAAATCGTCACCCCAATCCTCAGATAGCACAACGGTATCGAGATCCGTCAAAGGGCCGTCAACACTGAGGTTGGTCCAGTTAAGACCACTATCATAAGAGATATTGGTTGTAGTAATGTTATCCGGGACGGACCTAAGGAAGTCGAGGAAGGGCCCAGTGACTTTACGTGGGTCTAGATTAATCCTAGCCATGTATAGATGTTCATCAGGACCGAATAATACCAAGTATAACCAGGTATTATCATCTTGGTCAGCCAAGGTCTGCATTCCAAAGATCTTATAATCATCAATAGTCCACTTATGGAAAGCATTGATCGTCATCTGATCTCGTTCCATAAGAGAATAGTTGATATAGATCTCAGTCTGGTCTTCAGTACCGACTGTGAATAACATTCCATAGGCCGGAGATGAACACGAATGTCTGTGTCTAGTAGGTAAATACCCAGGGATTCTCTTGGATAAATCTTCAGTTAACAAGGTCAGGGACTGTGGATTAGAGTAATAGAAGAATAACTTGTCTTGTGAGAAGTAATATAATCCTCTACTAATTCTAATAGTCTTAGTGAATCTGTTAGTGGTGAAGTTAGAGATTCTGGATAGAGTCACAGTATCAGGGGAAATAACATTGTTGGACCCTACCACTTCCAGCTGTACGTCAGAGTCAGTCACTACAAGCATGGTGTCTGAGCCATCTTTGAGCTCTACCACTGTAGTTTCTTTGTCTGTACCAGCTACAAGGTCTATAGGATCCGAAGATAGAATCTGGGTAGGATCTGACATGAAGAAGTCATAGATATTCTTACCACCCAATCTAGACGAGAACACATAGTCTCCACCGGAGAACCACATGCGATCTCTCCAGATCTTTACATCCGAGAATTCAAAGCTGTCTTCTTGCCAGGCTTTTGGCCCGGGGTTTACAGTGGAATCTCCGGACTTACGAGGCTCGAAGTATGGGCATTCTAGTACCCACTTGTCTTCTTCTACGTTCTTTAGTCTAAGCGGCATGGTACTAGGATCCACCATGCAGTTTTCCCCGGGCTCTCTGATAAGCTCATAGTAAGGAGCTTTAAGAGAAACAACACGGTAGTAACCAGGGGGATAAATACCAATACCCTTACGGCAGTAATAGATCTTACCAAGACCGGCAGTGCTCTGGTGATAATCTTTACCACCAGTGGAACCTCTTAGGAACAGAGGCTCCGTAACAGCCGTGGAACCACCAGAGTAAGCTTCGCCTGATCCAGGGGTTCCGGTAGTGTTAGGACGGTCAGGGTAGATACCACGGTATATATCCCATTGGACCAATACCGAGTTTCTAGCCATTGCCGTCGGAGTGAGTTCATTATCTACAGAAGAGTAAGCTATGAGATCTGCCTCGGTAGGCACTGGGAGTAACAAGAAGTTTTCTCTACAGTGGCCCACTTCCAGCCCATCTAGATCTACTCTAATATCATCTTTAACTTTAAGGAAGTGATCAGTACCGTCGTTATACGTACACCAGTAAGTAGTGGCATCGGCTTGGTTCATGGTTCTGGTAGTTGCACCGGAAGCACCTACTTTAATAGTAGTCGGGAACCAACCGAAGTTTCTCTGGGTATTTAATATAAATGTAGTGTCTTGGACAGTAGAGAACTTGATTCTTTCGAATCCCTTATAACCAACTCCGGCATTATACTGACCCTCAGTTAGATACGCTTCGAAGACATCCCCGGCCCACATGTGTTCATACAGGTAGGATCTGTCCCCAGTGTTAACTTCATTGTAGTTAGTATTATTAAGAGTTAGATTTAACTTCCATGGTTTAATGCTAGACGTAGAAATCAATATTCCGTCTTTGTCGGTAATCTGACCAGAGTTGGGAAGATTAAGGATTACTTCTTGAGGAGTACCATCTTTCTTCCATAGCTTACAGTTGTTACCAGAGTAATACTGACCATATGCATAGTCAGGATCCGAAGGCAGGATAGCCTCCAGGTCGGCAGACGGCGAGGGATTGCCATCCCATAGCAAATACGAATCTGCATTCAAAGATAACAGATAAGCTTCACTATCGGATTTAACAATCCATTCAAATATATAGCTTTCGTCTAACCGAGTAAAACCAGGGTAATTAGTTTCATTTGCCATATCTCCATAAGACAGGAACCCGTTCTGATAGTTAGAAGGAGAATCCACACCGTTCTCATCACGGTAGGTACCTTCTTTTTCAAATACGAATTCCACTGGAGCTCTACGCTCCCAAGATCTTTCTTTGGAAATATGGCCATTGATACTGGCTCTGAGTTCACTAGGCAAGCACCTGGACGCAGCCAGTGTACACACCCCGCCAGCCAAGGTAGGAACTTGAATATTAGTGCTTGACATAGATTATCCTGTGTAAGGTCTGCGAGCTCTCAAAGGATAGTTCGAGAAGGCATGCGAGGAGTTTCTATCCAATAGTCTTGCTATGGGATTGAAATAAGAATCTAGAATAGATCTCTGTTTGATAATAGAGTCATTCTGTCGAGCAATCTTACGAGCTTCTCCGAGCTCATACAGAAGCTGTTGATTCATATCCTTATCGCCCTGGACTATCATTTGGTACTTTTGTTTAGCATTACCAACAATCTCAATCTGCTGGGCAGTTGGAATATCAGCCCAATCCAACATACGAATTTCCATTAACTTGATTTCACCTGATGGTAAATCACTAAAGTTAATAGTATCGTCAGTTACATTGTATAACTTAGGACCAGATTGATCAATAATAGTAACGCCAATTACCCTATCAGAGTAAGGTTGTTCATAAACAGAAACAGATAGAATATTGGTACCGAGGGAAATAGTACTTCCGGCAGCATAGTCTTTCTGGAATGTATTGGCAGAAAACCCATTGATTTGAAAGTCACGTGAGCAGAAATCAAGTATAGCCTGGGCCACACCAATGTCTGCCGTTGGAGTGCTCAGGGATGTCACGGGTTGTTCACCCGCAGCGATTAACATTTCATTTATTGCTTGCAGCTGGGTGATGTATCCCATGGTGTCTCCTGGCAAAAAAAGGGGATCCACGTTTTTTACATGGATCCCCCGGTAGCGTTCCTTGTCGTGCTCGACGTTCGCGCAAGGCGGCGTAATCACTGCCGTAGGAGACTATGAATTTCCTACGGACACAAGGATAGATTAGTTAAATGTTAGCAGCCCTTCTTGGGGCCTTTCTTAGTACCTTTTTTCTTCATTGTTATTCCTTTTATTAAGCGGGAGGTAATATTCTAGCGAGCTCTTCGACTTGAAGAACTCTATACTCTGTAGCGTAATCTAGCCAAGCCCTCTTGACATGACCACCAGTGATGTTCTGGGTAAAGTTTAATCTAGAGGCCAATACACCAAGAGCTAACGAACGACCACCAGGAAGGGTAGAACCACCACCTGGGGTATGCCATATGGTAGAATCCGGGAAGGTATTTCCTGTACCAGCGCCATAGTAAGTAGCTTCATTGAGTGTATTATTCCAGAACCAGTTCCAGTGAGTACCACCATTGGTACCATCTGGTACTGCCGGAGACGTTGGTAAGTTAAATGCAGAACCTGTGTAAGCACCAATGGGAGACCCTGGTGGGGTCATTGGTAGTCCACAGCACATTCTTTCCCAAGCATATCTCTGCAGCAATACATACATTCTATATGTATAAGGAGAAGTAGGAGAATAGCTAGACGTACAAAGCTGTACTTCATCATAGTAATTAGCTAAATCCCAAATATAGAATTGATCTGGAGGAGTATAAGGACCTTGATCTAAATACGTATTATTTCCAAAGCAAGAAGCATATAAAGTCTGGGCTCTTGCAATGGGATCGGTATCTGCTACATATAGATGGTTCTTGACAATATAGTTAGTATACAATTCCGAGGAAATACCTAGGTAGAGAATCGGAATTAACTTAGAAGCTGCAGGAGTATTCAAAGTAGGATCAGCAGCGATAGCTGTGTTTCTTACTTGTTGAGAATAAGATAACAAAGATCTAACATGTCTAGACATCCACGTGGTATACGCGGCACTGCTTAAGAAGTTAGGGGGCTCCGACTGCACTACGTTATTAATACTTCTAACCAAAGAACCATCGTTCCAATCCCCAATGTTTGAAATAGGAAGTCCATTGGTAGGATAGAAACAATAAGCGGCTTGGCCAAACCCATCAGTACCTGTGATGGCTCTAAGCATTGAAGCCGCACCACCATCTGGGGTTTTTTGCCCCTCAGTGATTAACGAAGGGAAGGAAGGTAAGTTTTCTTTGTAGTATTCTAAGGTTGTATTAGGACCAGAGCCGGGCCAGACAGCTGCCAGGGGAACTCCATAAACATAACCAACTTTATAAATTCCATCACCGTTGTAAGCTACAATAGAAGGAGTACCTTGAGATTTAGCATACACGTGGCAATCCTGCCAAAGTTTTTCAGCTACGGCTTTAAAGACTGCCATACCAGCTGAGGCTGGATTATGGGAAGTTCCTAATAGGGTATTATACCTGTTGAACTCTTCAATGGTGGCCGCAGCCGATCTCCATTCAGGAGCTACAGAATCAGAATCTTTAGCACTAAGAATAGTATTCCAATAAGGAAATTCTATGTTAGTCATTAACGGAAGTGTTTTCTCTTCCGCAGTTAAAGCATTGTATCCGGTTAAGAACTCTGCATAGGTAGTTGCACCGGTAGCAATCTTCATCTTTCTACTTACCCTAGCCAATCTAGTTTTATACCCAGCAATAGCAGACTCGCTTAAAGGATCACTAGTATTTAAACTAATGACTCTATCATAATCTACATATATTCTAGGTACCTGAGACGGAGGGATATAAGCTTTAGAACTACCGCCGAAGGATCTTCCTAAGAAACCAGCAATGGGTTTATTAAGAACCACCGACTTAAGTTTGTTAGGATCATAGCGTTGGTTATTATTCATAGTTTTTCCTGCGGTAATTCTTATTGTATGTTTAAAATCCAACCCACGGAGTTAACCGAGGGTTGGGGTATATTAGAGACCTACGTCAGTACCACCGAGGCACGTGCGGAAGTTAGCCTTGGTCGCAATGGGCGAACCAAGGAACGCAGCGCAGCACTCCGGCTTCATAACGTCAGTACCGCCGTACATGTGGAATCTAGTGAACCACGTGTTACGACGTTCGTCCTTAACCGAAGTCGAGCTGAGCCCGAGCTTACGGAGACCGACGACGCCCGACGGATGCCACATTACGGCAAGAACGTCGGCACCAGCGTACGTAACATCTACTGCATCGTATTCACCAGCCGTACCACCACCATCGTTGTGGGTAACTAGGTTACCCGAGTTACACGCACGGAACTGACCAACGGCCATACCGTACTTATTACGCTGACCATAGTGTAGGTTACCGACTTGAGTCGAGTAATCAACAGGGGTAGCAGTAATCGAGTTGGTAGTAGAAGCAGCAACCTGGGCGATGGTATTTACAACACCACCCGGCTTAATCTGAGCGAACTCAGAGAAGCGGTTGCTCTGGATAATGGTAACACCCTTCCAGATGAGTCTCTGATTCATGGTCGTTAGACCGGTCGGAGAAACACCGAAGAGCGGACCATTGCCAGCATACTGCGGACCAACCTGGGCAGTATTAGTGTTACCAGCAGCGATAGCCGCAGCCATCGGGGGAACATACGACACCGATTGCACACCGAGGTCTAAGAGATCCTCAAACGCTTGCGGGGAAACCGCACAGTACATACCCTCGGTCGGGAGATTCTTCTCGCGCATTTGCACAAGAAGAGTACCGATACCGTTGAGTAGGGCTTGGGCACCCTGCATACGCTGATCTTTAGTCACTGCGATTGGCGCAGCGGTAGCACCGGCGGTGGACGAAGCAAAGTACGAGGTTCTACCTAGGTACTTCAGAGCCGTGTCGTTAGCCGAGCTATAGATCCAACCACCCGAGAGAGCATAAGCCGAGCCCTGGATACCACCAGAACCTCTGGGATCGTTAGTACGAACATCCATGGCCGAACCACGGATAATGGTCGTGAGGATCTGACCGTCTCGCGTGTTAGCGAGTCTTTCACCACACTGACGAGCGAAGTCAGCACGGAAATCCCACTGGGTAACCAGGAGATCAATATCATCAAGCTCGAAGTGGGCGGCCATCGGACGCTCATCGAGAGTGATCATGAACGTGCCGCTGGAGTCAGTTAGACCACCGTGCAGTTCGTCACCAGCACCCCAGACAGGCTTGAAGCCAACCGTACCGGCCATCGGGAAGATCTTAGCCTTACCCGATTCAATGGTACCCGAGGTAACCAGGGGCTCAAAGACGCGATACTGATCATACGCTGCCTGGACCTGGGCTTCGAAAATCGGTAGCCAAATACCGCCAGCATTGTTAAACGTAGAAAGGTCAGACGAAATCGACTCAGCAAAGTCCGTCGGAGTCTGATTACCACGGCCAACCGGCGGGAATGCCGGGGGCGAGGCCGGGTTGTTAGCACCAGAACCGAACGGAGTGTAATTGGTATATGACATATTAAGTTCACCTTTGTGAAAGTATTAGTGTTATTTGTTGAAATAAAATGCTGTAAAAGCCTAACACTGTCTTATCACTCAAGTGCCCGGGGTTACCGGATTGCCTTGATAAGGTGGACTGTATACCCTCTGAGAGTTCCAATGGAGCCTTGCTCCGGGATTCAAAAGGACAATCCTATATTCATCTAGGAATTACCCTCTCGGGAATCCCTTAGCTCTAGTTGCGAGAATTCGTTTATCTACCTGAGCCCTGTAGCTAGGATCCGCACCATACAACGGATTGGCAATGGCCGCGCTCTGCTCGAATACCGAGGAGAACGGAGGAACATCTTCAATACCGGCAGTACGCACAGGATTAACCTTGGGGGGCTGAGGAGGTTTGTTTTGATTAACCTTGGGGGCTTGTTGAGCCATAGCTAGATCATACTTAGCCTTAAGACCAAGAAGCACATACTCTCCATTGGGACCCTTGAGGTCCTTGGAGGTCTGTCTGGCTTTATCTTCGGTCATGGTATCGGCAGCCCACTTTAGAATAGCCTTAAGTGTATCAGCACCACCAACAGCATTGGCAGCAGCACCGAACTTAAGGGCATTCTGGGCTTTGAGACCAGCGATGAAATTAGACATGGCAGCCTCAGTGATATAAGGCATGCGAGTCTTAATCTCAATCTTAATAGCATCCGGAATAACGAAATTACTGTCTTCGATTGCTTCGCCCCACCGTTCCCAATCTGCATCGGTAACGGCAGTGTCAGGAACCTTGGGAGTTTCCTTGGGTTTAATTACCAAGTCATCTTCAAGGGTAGCAATCTCTGACGGATCCGGGGCTTTAGCAGGAGCATTCTTAGCAGCTTCTACCTGGGCCTTATACTTGGCCAGTTCTTGTCTAGCTTGGGTGAAACCCTTTTGGGCATTGAATAATCCATCTACATAATCTTCCACAGTCTTGTAGTTCTGAGGAATCTGGAAGTTGGATTTAACCAAGCCATCAATCATTGTCTTACGAGCAATGTCCAGTTGGGCCGCTTCAGGAGAGAGTTCAGAGCCAGTAGGTTGGGTATTCTGAGTCTCCGTGGCTTGAGTAGTTTCCATAGATTATCCTTGGGTATTAGACTGCATCATTGCCTCGGCTACCTTGGGTGCCACGGCAGCTGCCACTTGCCCTTGGTTTTTCTGGGCTTGCAGAGCTTGATCAGCCTGAGCTTGCGCTTGTAAAGTGTTTTCTCTTCTCTTATCGATGATATCCTGAGATAGAATCCAATCTTTCGGAGGAAAGCCAAAGGATCTAACCCATTGCATCAGAAGAGTATCGTAGTTGATTCTCTCAAGCATCTCAGGAGGCAGGTTACGCATGGTCTCCATAAACATGAGAAGCTTGTTGTTATCGGTCTCTTTGCCAATGGCTTGGAGACCAGTGAGGATATCAAACTTAATAATTTCTTTATCTTCTTCGTCCTTGCTGGGAGTTAAGATAGTTCTCCATTCCTCTTTGATGGTCTTGTTATTGATCATCTCTTCCAGAATATATCTGGTAGCGGGAACAAAGAAGTCTCTAGCCAGTCCCGAGAAGTTACCTCCCAAGACTTGCTCTAACTCAATCATGATTGCCTTTACAGCCATGGCAGTTACACGTTCCCCTTCGGGAATGGCTTCGCCAGTCATCAAGAAAGCTCGTGATAGAATCTCACGGGATTTCTCTACTGCAACCAACATGGTTTGGATTTGGGGATTAAGATCCCGAGCGGGGGCGATAACGCCCGCCTGGGTCGGATCCACACGCACCCACGAACCGATGGGCTTGGTTGCCATCTGATCTTCGTTGACTGTCGCAGAGGGGGCCAGAGCCATCCAGAACGCTGAAGCTCCGACCATACCGTAGTGCAGGGCTTCAGTGTACTTCTCATTGGCAAGGATGTCGCCATAGATTTCTTCACAGTGGGATCTGCCATAGTTTTCTCCATGGATAGCATTCCACCTTAGCGGGATATATGGACAGGCATGCAGAGGATATTCATACTCTGCGTCATCTACCTTTCCGTTTTTTTCTCTACGTACACTCCATTTGTCATCTTTACGAATCAACTGGGTATACACAGGATCATATCCAATCTTAACACCAGCTTCGGGAGGATTCAAAGCCGAAGAGGCACCCGAGGAATTACCTAGGGCATCTTGGTCTTGTAAATCCCAATCTACGACAATAAGCTCTACTACTGTGCCATTGATGTCTCTTAGCAGAACATATTGGTCTAATCTATAGACACGCATATTAATAGTGTCCTCGATAAAGATCAATACATCGCCAACGATAATCAGGTGTAGTAATGCTTCATTGAATACTTCTCTGATATTCCCGGACATTAAAGTCTCATGGACTTGATCAGTTAAGTCTTTCAATACGTTAGTTGCATCGGTAGAAAGCTTAGTCCCAAACTTAGGCTTTAAATCTATGAACGGTAAGTTGTTCATCGGAACCATGGCCGCATGCATCTTGGCTGCCAGGAATAGACACCCTCTGGCCGACATGGAAGACTGCGGTGCAAGAATACCCTGGGTTTCAGAGAAACCGGTATGGGGTAATATGTGTGGGATAGTCAAGGAAGCTATTCCGCGAGCGCGGTCGACTTTAGCCTGACGATCCGAATGTAGCTTAGCGAATCGCTTGGCTATCTCGCCTTTGTTGTGGTTCATTTAGCCTCCTTACTCTTCATCCTCATCTAAGTTTTTCTTTTTGATTTTAAGAGAAGTTTCAGTAGCGTCCTTGGAGATCTTGGCAGCGGCAGAGGCATTGGCGGCATCTGCAGCTTGTTGCGCCTTGAGACTAAGGGTAGCCTCGGTGGCTGCCTTGGCCTTCTCTCCGGCTTCTATGGCTGACTGCAAGAGATCATCTTGTAGCTTAGCAGCACGCTCTTCTTCCCGAGCTCTTGTGGCTTGGGCTTCCTCTTCTTTCATAATGGCCAATCGCTCAGCCAAAGTCATTGGTGCAGGTCCATCACCACCACCCATGGGGTCACCTCTCTTTAGTAAAGTTTGGTTACGGCCTTCATGAGAGTGGAACTTAAAGTACCCCTCAAGTAAGTCCTTAGGTTTTCATAGTGTTTATTAATAGTAGCTTCATCACGTCCTCTTTGATACATTCTATTTTGATACTCAAGATGTAACTTAGAGAACTCAGCATCTCCGGAATTCATGGCTACCTTGCTCTCTGGGTCAAGATAATTAAAATTACCTGTTTCACCCTTAACGTTAGTCCATGCTCCAGTCTCGAGATTGACATTTACCTCGGCAGGTTTATTCCCAGTTTGTAAATACCACATAGTAGTATTATTAGTAATTGGGGATAACTTAGGAGCCTGGGGTAACAAGCCCTCTAACGAGCCTAGCGCGGAAGAGACTAAGGTGGACATGGCCTTACCTAGTTTGTCAGAATAAGAATTATACTGACTATTTAGGAACTGGGTAGAGGAAGATATTCCACTTTGGAGATCCTTGGCAGAAGAAAACATCAAGTAAGAAGACCCCATTGCCTTTGCCATAGATTCCTCTAAGGCTACTTTTTCTTTAACAAAGTCAGTTTTATGCTTTGTTAACTCAGGTACTACCGTGGTCTTCCATTGTTCTAAGATCCTGTCATGTTCTTCCTGAGGGGATAGAGTCATTACCTCAGCAACCCTAGGTAGTAATACAGAGTCTAGATTATTAATATTCTTAGTCTCAATGTCGGTTAATAAGGCTTTGTATACATCCAAGGGTATTTGGTTATTTGCTTTGTCCTTGGCAGCCTTAGTACTACCATTGTAACCCACGCCTTTGTACAGAGAAGTAGATATATTTTTATAATTATTACTAGCTGTCTCGTACCATTTTTTAAATTCTGGCGAGAGTGTTGATAGAGTGTTTGAGTTTGACTGTAGTTGGGCAGCAGTGGGAAGACTGTTCTTAAATAACGGGAAACCCCTGGTATTTTGGTTGAACATGTAGTCATTGTAGACCATCTTGTTCCAATCTTCGGCCTTCCAATCATACATCAGGGTACCCGGGTCTCCCAAGGGGATTTTATCCCCCTTTTGGAGTACCCCGGCAGCAGCCAGTTCTTCATTGGTGGGCATGTTAGCTTACCTCGCTAAGATTATTTATAAATTTAGCGTTGGGGTCCTTAGCCAGCTTTATTTGATTTTTGAGATCTTCCAGCCCCCGGATTACCCCTTGGAGTATTGTCCACTCCTGCATTTTGGCTAGATTCTCTGCCGGAGTCTTCGTCGGATCGAAAGCTAGATTGGGCAGGGTTGTCTTGACTTGTTTTATTACAAGATCGATCGTGCTGAGGCAAAGCGGCTCCAGCGTTTTCTTGTAGTTTGACGAATCGGTCTCTAAGGGCCTGTAGTTCCTTACGTAGTGCTGCTGCGTCATTTCTTGCATCCTTAATATGCTGTAAAAGCATTCTAGTGCCGGGCTCAATCAACGAGGGTTGAGCTTCGAATCTATTCCATAGAATTTGAAAGTTAACGTTAGTGTGTAACATATTATTTTCCTGTAAAATCTTGATCAATTATGGCGCAGGAAGCACCAGTGCATTCAAAGGTTTGTACCGTAGTGTCATGCTTTTCGTACACTGAAATCCTGCGGAAATCCACGGACTCAGGGAACTCTGCAACTCTCTTCAGGTACTCTTCTTCAGTGATTGCTTCATACGGAGTTTGGGTATAAACATGGTCATCATGGGGAAAGAACGAGATACCAATGATCTCATCTAACCTGGACCATACTTTTTTCTCTAGCTCAGCAAAGTCCTTGTCCTTATACGGGATAGTAATCGAGGGCTTATGATCACAGTAATGCCTCTGGAAGAGACAATATCTTTCTACCATAAACACCGGATTGACATAGCCGTACATGAATGCCGAGGATTTCATTGGGAATTCAAATACAACTGCATTATCCGGACTTCTATGACAGGGCTCATTGGGAATCCCTGCTTCAATCAGGACTTTACATAGAGGATCTTTGATATCAGACTTAGCTCGTCTAATATAATACTTAGAGTGTCCGGGGTGTAAACCAGGGGAAGTTCCAGTTAAGCTTGAAGTAGTTCCCTCAGGCTTAATGCAGGTTCTTGCAGCCGATGGGTTAATACGAAGGATCTTCGCAAAGTAAATATTAAACTCTTTTACTTTTTGATTACAGTCTTTTAAGAAATGGACTAACTCTCTGGTATCCTCGGTAAGATAGATTAGATTATCCATAATACCAGTCTTAGATACACCAAGCAGTCTTTCATCGTCACAGTTCTTCTTCCAATCTGATGCACCAATACTCTCCAAGAATGGGAAGCTAGTGTACATAGATTGAATAGTGCCCAATAGCGTAGCACTAATTAGCTTATCAATAATGGAATCCTTGGTATCTTCCGGTGAGATTACTACGGTAGATAGATTACAGAACTGTCTAGGACGTAGTATAATCTCACTGCAGGGATTACAACCGTAGTCCCAGTCACCGCCACGCTGTCGTCTGGCAGCTACTCTATTGAAGATACCGCGCTCTCCAGACTTAGAATCATACATGTTTAGGAAGAACTTCTTGAACTCTTCCTCGGTAATATTGGGATCTTCTAGCACAGCCGAGTTGTTTGCATTGGATCTAAACAGGTGAGTCTTATACCACTCTCCAGATTTCAATGCAGCATGTAGCGGATCATCCCAGTCACCCAGGGAAATCATGGCGGATCTTCTGACACCGCCAACCACGACAATATCCGCGATCATGCATTGAATATCGTGGATCTCGGTGGTATTCAGCCGTCTTCCTTTGGCATTCTGAAATGTTACTTTGATAAATTCAAATAATCTTTTCAGGGGCTCAGGACCACTGGCTCTGCCGCCCTTGGTCTTCAATGGAGTCCCTGCTGGTCTGATTTGAGAGTAGTCTACTTTGGGAATATCACCAAGATATAACTCTTCAAGATATTCATCTAAAGCCAGACACCAACCCTCAGTAGAGTCATGGACTACAATGGTAGTCTTATGGTCTTCCTTGAGTTCCGTGGGAACATCAGGCCAAGAACTAGTATATCTTCTCTCTACAGAGTAACCAACTCCGGTACCTTGCATTAGGATAAACAGAGTTTCCACGAATGCTCTAGGGCAGTCCATGGGTAAATAAGCGCAGTTATAAATACAAGTGTTGTCTCGGTCTACAGCAGGCCCAGCCATAGAAAGGAATCTCATGGAAGGTAAGACATTCTTATTTAGAACATCTTTCTCAGCTTTATCTAGATAGCTTCTTAGTCTATGCTCATATACTTTAGAACCAAGATCTTTATGTACAAGATTAAAGAATCTCTTAACTGTGTCTCCCCAGGAGAATTCACGGTGTCCTAAGCTATGTATAAACTTAGCATACCTTGAGATATGTATATATCCTTTGTAAATCTCAGAAGGAGTTTTGCATAAGGAATTGTTCATCTGTCATCCATCCTGTATTTATATCGTAGATCTTTTTTACTTTGGGATCCACTGGGGTATTTTGTAGTATTGTTAATAAATGCTCTATATCCGAAGGGAATATTAACTTACCGTCTTTGTACGCTTGTTCAAACAAACCGGGTAAGTTAGTGATACCAGCTTTGTTAGTTTCTTGAACAAGCGATTTGACTGCCAAGGAAACACAGGTGTTAAACTGCAGTAACTTTGGTGTGGTTATAACTGGTTTGGAAGAGTTTATATATCTCAACATGGACTCTTGGGTTTGTATCGGAGTGTTCCAAAAGCCATGCCAAATCAGTAAAAAAAGGTTCGGAT
>JACCDG010319051.1_pt1 | contig 17294 bp, 6 predicted proteins | sample 7442471 | NCBI WGS metagenome assembly JACCDG01 (sample SAMN15323444, study PRJNA562643) | freshwater metagenome | isolation source: river surface water | place: USA:Blue River Watershed | collected 2017-08-17 | reverse complement strand
TAGAAATAACACCCGCCTGAGCATCAGTTACATAATTTCGATTTGTACTAGGCGCCATATCTGCCGTTGTTGCATCTGCACCAGCTGTTACAAGACCAAAAGCATCATAGGTGATTTTTGTTTTAGTTGCTGCTGTGATAGCAGCATTTGGAGCAATGAAACTAGTTCCCGCCGTTAAAGGCGCTTGATAATCTGTACCAGCCACCGCCGCACTAACTACGCCACTTCCGTTTGCTTTTAATAATCCACTTACAGATCCAGCTCCTCCCTTATTGCTACTAATTACAGTGCCGCTCCATACACCTGAGGTAATCGTACCTACTGTCGCTAAATTAGCCAAGGAAGTTAAAGTCGTATTAGATGTCGCTGTAATGTTGCTAGCAGTTGTTGCCGTCGTAGCATTTCCTAAGAAGTTAGTAGCGGTAACGTCACTGCTGAAGGTCTTTGCCCCCGCAATCGTCTGCGCTCCCGTCGAAATCAAACCAGGGTTCGATGCATCTGCTGCTGTTAAAGTTAAGGTTGTTCCGCTAATAGTTCCTCCGTTTGAAGATCCCGTAGTCGAATACGCTAAAGTCGAAACGCCAGCCGTAATTGCTACAGAACTTGCAGATGTAATTCTACCTTTAGTGTCTACCGTGAAAGTAGGGATGGCAGTAGATGATCCGTAAGTTCCTGAATTAACACCTGAAGCGGCTAAGGTAGTAGCGAAACTTCCGTTTCCAGCTCCTGTCACATCACCAGTTAAGGTTGTAGTGAAGTTCGCAGCCATTACATCTGTACCTATCACTAAGCCTAAATTCGTTCTGGCTCCGGCGGCGGTAGTGGCGCCTGTTCCACCTTTGGCAACAGCAACCTCCGTAGCACTCCAAATACCTGACGTGATATTACCCGTTAACGATAAATCCCCCGTTAAGAACGTTTTAGTATTCGAGCTATTACCTAAAGTCACCGTGTTGCTTCCATGACCGATCGCGCGCATACCGATAACGACTTCATCCGTTCCTCCGCTAGCTAATGGCCTTGCGTCGTAACCTAGCAAGATACCATTATTCATCGTAGTGTTATTTCCTGTGGCACCGCCATTTGGACCATAATTTCGACCAGCAAAACCACCGACCGCGGTATTATTATTTCCAGATGTTAAATAGTCAATCGTAGCTGCACCAAGAGCAACGTTCACACTACCACCCGTATTTCTTTGCAATGCCTCACTACCCACAGCCACGTTAAAGTTACCTGAAGTGTTTGCATTCAAAGCAGTCGCACCTAAGGCCGCGTTTGAAGCAACTGCTCCTGCACCACGTCCCACAGTTAAACCATTCACTGAAATGTCTGTATTAAATGTAGCGGTATTTGTAAAGGTCTTCGCTCCCGCAATCGTCTGCGTTCCCGTCGAAATTAATCCTGGATTACTTGCATCTGCAGCGGTTAAAGTTAAGGTCGTTCCACTGATGGTTCCTCCATTCGAAGCTCCCGTAGTGGAGTACGCTAAAGTCGAAACGCCAGCCGTAATTCCTACCGTGCTTGCAGCGGTTAATCGACCTTTGCTGTCTACTGTGAAAGTAGGGATGGCTGTGGAAGAGCCATAATTTCCTGCTGTCACTGTAGTGTTTGTTAAGGTAGCAGATCCCGTTACATTAGATGTTCCGTCAAATGCCCCACTTGTGTAGGTCACATCCCCCGTTGTAGAGATGGTGCGGCCGGTTGCTAAGGCTGTTGCTGTACCCGATAAAGTACCTGTTAAATTAGTCGCCTCTAAACTAGTTAAACCTGTTATCGAAGAAACCGTTCCTCCTAAAGTCATCGTGGTAGATCCTAAAATTGTAGTACTATTAGCAAGCTTCACATTTGTGATGCTACCATCCGAAACACCCGCTGATGCTACACGTGTATCAACATAATCCTTTATCAATTTAACGCTTGGATATCTCGTAATAGAAGCTGCATCTGTTGTGATGTTTGTGCTCATGTTATCCACAGATTGAGCTCCTAAATTTGTTAAGGCTGCTGCTGCCGTAGTGGCACCTGTACCTCCTTTGGCAATATCAATCGTTGTGGCACTCCAAATACCCGAAGTGATCGTTCCCACACTTGTTAAACTAGACGCTGTAATATTACTTGCCAAAGTCGTACCCGTTAAGGTGTTCGCATCTGCCGCAATCGTAATATTAGCAGATCCATCGAATGCCACACCGTTAATGGTTCTTCCCGTGGCTAATGCAGTAGCCGTAGCTGCATTCCCAGTCGTACTTTGATTAAGCGTAGGGAAATTTGTTAATAAAGCGGCACTTCCTGAAGGGCTTAAATAATCCGTTCCCGCTACCGCTGCACTTACTACTCCACTTCCATCAGCCTTCATTAAACCATTCACCGATCCTGCTCCACCCACATTACTACCAATAGTTGTTCCACTCCAAGTCCCAGAAACAATAGTTCCTAAAGTCCAGCCGGTTGTTCCATTATATTGCGCGCGGATATTTCCGGCACCATCAGCAAGAATGATATTATTAGATAATGTAGGAGCAAGACCAAAAATCCGACCTCCAATAATGGTATTGTTACTTCCTGTGGTAATACCAATGCCAACTTGTGCTCCACTTACAATCGAATATGTTTGACTACCCAAAATAGTATTATAGCTACCTGTTGTAATTCCCGCGCCTGAACTATTTCCTATAAATGTATTTTCAGTAGGAAAGGCCGTACTAATAGTTCTTAAAGATGATCCTGAATGAAATCCAACAGTAGTATTGTATGACCCTGTTGTATTATTTGTAAGAGCGCTTCGACCGATAGCTGTATTGAAGTTACCCGTTGTGTTTCCATACATAGATGCATGTCCAATAGCTGTATTCCAAGAACCTGCATTATATGAACTAGCCTGAACTTGCTTTAATGCAAGATAACCAAGAGCAGTATTCCCATAGGTTGTTGATCCTCCAACTGTTAATCCATTGACTGTTATATCTGTCCCAAATGTCACCGTATTCGTGAACGTTTTCGAACCAGCAAATGTCTGAGCCCCGGTAGTCACCACACCACCATTCGATGCATCCGCCGGAGTTAAAATCAATTCTGTGGTTCCACTAATCGTGGCACCTCTCGAATTTGGGGTAGCAGAAATAGCTCCTATAGTACTTAAACCTGCACTAGCGGCTGTAATAGACGCCTTAACGTATTCTGTTGTCGCAACTTTCGTAGAATTATCGCTCGTCGCCGGAGTAGGTGCGGTAGGAACTCCAGTAAATGCCGGTGAAGCTAGAGGTGCTTTTAAAGCTAAATTGGTATTAATCGTAGCAATGTCAGAAGAGTTCGCGGTAATGCTCGTTGTATTTGCCGCTATCGCATTTGTGTTTGCCGTAATACTCGCCGTATTCGCATTCACACTATTCGTTAATGTTAACTCAGCCGCTCTAGCTGTCGTTGCCTCGGAAGTGATTGCAGTAGCATTTGTAGCGATAGAAGTGGTATTTGCCGTAATACTCGCCGTATTCGCCGAAACATTCGTGTTTAGCGTTGCGATGCTATTCGCATTCGCAGTAATACTCGCCGTATTTGCCGCCACATTCGTGTTCAGTGTTGCGATGCTATTCGTATTCGCGGTAATGCTCGCCGTGTTTGCTGAAACATTCGTAGGCAAGGTCGCGATCGTACTCGAACTCACACCACCTACAGAATTTACTGTCGTTGCAAAGGAGCCATTTCCGGAACCTGCAACATCCCCCGTTAAGGTTGTGGTGAAATTCGCCGCCATCACATCCGTGCCTATCACTAAGCCTAGATTTGTTCTGGCTCCAGCAGCAGTAGAAGCTCCCGTTCCTCCTTTTAAAACGGCAAGATTGCCATTGATTTTCGCTGAAGTAATACTGTTATCCGCTACACCCGCATTTGCGCTTTGTTGATCTACGTAATCCTTGATCGCCTTAAACGTAGGGAATTTTGTGGTAGATGATCCATCTAAAAGAATATCATTACTCTTATTCGAGCTTGCTTCTGCTCCCAAAGTTACGAGCGCGCCAGCGGCCGTCGAAGTACCCGTACCCCCATTTGCGATGGACACGATACCTGTCACATTCGCTGCATTTCCGGTGATATTTCCAGCTGGAGTGACGTAATCGACACCCGCTGTTAAAGCCGTTTGCTTGTTATTAAACGTAGTGAAATCAGCTGAACTCAAGTAACCATTCGATGTCGCAGAGGCTGCGGTCATGGACAAAACTCCTGAAGTCGTGTTGAAGTTCAGAGGTGCCACTGCGCTGATTGCATTCCGAACTCGAGCGTCTGTAAAGTACTTATTCGTAGTTCCTTCAGCCACATCATTTGACGTTAATACGACGTTAGGACCAGCATAACCGTTTACCGTAGAAACATAAAGTGGTGTTGCTAAAGCAATCCAGTTAGCTAAATTAGAGGCTGGTAAAGCACTCAATACATAATTATTATTGTTATCTGTTCTGATCGCGATACTTCCCACTTGGGCTCCTGCGATAGCAGTCATTGTTGCGTCGGAGTTGACTACGTTGACGTTTTGGAAAGAGATAGCTGGAATCTGTGTAGATGGAATTTTTCCATTATTTCCTAAAGTCGCCACCCCATTATTTGCTCCTTTTTCTGTTGCTGCCACGAAATCTGTAGCAGCGCTATTAGCCGCTGTACCAAAAGTCCGTTGAGCTAACACATCCGTACCGATCACTAAACCTAAATTTGTTCTCGCACCTGCCGCCGTGGATGCGCCTGTACCTCCGTTCAAGATCCCGATGGTTCCAGAAAGAGTCGATGCATTCGTGGTGATGGTGATGTCAGATGTTCCGTCGAATGGCGTGCCATTAATCGTGCGCGCCGTGGTTAATTTAGTCGCCGTGTTTGCTGAAGTTGCTGTGGTTGCCAAAGTCGCAGTCGCCGCATTCCCCGCAATATCACCCGTTACTTTTGAGCCTGCAACAGACGTAATTTTCGCATTCGTAATTGCGCCATCTGCCACCTGCGCAGTATTCACTGCACCGGCTGCTAGCTTACCTGTAGTCACTGCGCCATCGATAATTTTTGCCGTCGTAATTGAGTTCGCTGCGATAGTAGGAGCCGCTGCCGTTCCGGTTAAATCTCCGGCTAATTGTACTAAACCTTTCGTGGTTGTGCTAGCATCAGGTGGAGTCACACCCACTGGAATCGTAATATTTGCGGTACCATCAAATGGCACGCCGTTAATCGTACGCGGGGTTTCTAAAGCTGTGGCTTTGGCCGCTAAATTAGCATTGTTTGCACTAGAAGTACGTGAATCCACATAGGCCTTTATCGCCTTCACAGACGGATATTTCACGCTGGAAGCTGAGTCCGCAATGATATTCGTGGACTTATTTGCGATCGCCTCTTTTGTGTCTAAAATCGCTAACGTAGCAGTCGAAACCGGCTTGTCCGCGTCCGATGTATTGTCCACATTCCCTAAACCTAAATTTGTTCTCGCAGCGATGGCATTCGTTGCACCTGTACCCCCTGAAGAGATGGGTAAAACCCCCGATAACTTCACCGCTGTCTCCGCTAACAACGTATAGGGCACATAATTTAACTTCTGATTGCTTACCTCAGTGTAGCGACCCCCTTGATCAAAACTGACATTAGTGAGGATACTCTTCGTAATGCCATCCCAACTTAAGGAGGTAAACGTTCCAGCCCTGCCCGTATTTACTCCAGCACCTATCACTAGGTTAACAAGGCCAAATTCATCGGTCTTCGTCTTGTGAAGCTCTTCATACTGCAAGGTCGTTCCAGCATAAATCCCAAAACGGATCCACACCTCTTTGCTCACGTACGGTTGTGCTGTGATGTCAGAACCCGGAATTTGAATCGGATTCGGATCGATGATCACGGCTTGATAGCTGATTCCTTTGGTCTGCGAAAAACCTATAAACGAAATCAAAAATAGGGTTGATGATAGTAAAAATTTCTTCATAAAATTAAATCTATTTCGACTGTAGCTTTATGCCAAAAGAAAAAGTCGAGGGTACAAAATTTAGGGTTGATACCCCAAACTGAATCGTATCTAGATGTTGAAATTGGGTGAAAACGTACGTGTTCTGATTTACTTTTTTCTCTAATTCAAGTGAGAAACCCACGAAATACCGAAGGCCTGAAAACTGGGAGTCCTCTGATAAATCCACATAGCGATTTTGCAAGAACTGATTTCCATTCACCATCGTCTGCACCGCACCGCGCGCTTTTAGCATCAAGGTGAAGTCGTTTCTGAATTCGAGCTTAGGACCTATGCCACCTAAGAGACCAATAAAGTCAGTCGCATAAGAAAAAGGGATATTCTGCACATCCCCCACGGCGTTGTATTGCGAATAAGTGAGTCCTACATCGTATTGAAAACGGCGCGACATCGATTTCTCATACCCTAAGGTCATGTTTAAACCCGTGGCCGGTTTCATAAACGTAGGGTTAATGCCTTGTGAATCGGTGTAGACATATCTTGTGGTGTTCGAGCCTACAGATAAATTCCAGGTTTGAGCTGAAACGGAGCTCACTACGAACAATAAAAGAAGTGTAATTCTATTCATAATTTTCCTTGTAATCAGCCATTTTGAATGGTTTTGGCCGGTTTAACAAGCAAAATTCGAATTAATAATGCGATTAGTATTATATAGATAAAACCGTTTTAGTCCAAAATTCCATTTTTTGGACTAGTCAGAAATCGAAAGTTTTTTGGACTTTGCTTAAATTCTACAACTTTAATGATTAAAATTGTAGGTATTTCGTTTATTAAATGATTTTATACATCTCCCTGTTCTCTATCATCACCTCCTTGATTATCGCCATTTACAATTGGCGAATTAATCGGAATGCCTTGTTGCTGACCGGGATTTTTGGCATATTTTCAACCTACGGTTTAACCCATTATTTTACCATTTACCACCAAGAGGTATTTTGGACGGCTATATTCTATGGTAACCTTTCTCCCCTTTGGTATTTGCCAGGGCCCATGCTGTATTTATACACTAGAAACACGCTGAATGACCGGAATTTATTCGAATCAAAAAGCGATTACTTGCATTTAATCCCTTTCATCATTCAGTTCATTAATTTGAGCCCCTATATATTTAGCTCATTTGACTACAAATTAGAGGTGGCCAGACTGATAATTTCAGATATTAATAACGTTAGAACACAAGGAAGTGGCTTTTTAATTCCGCCTAGCATATCCTTTATCACCCGTCCCAGTTTAGTGATTTTATATGCTTTAGCTAGCTTAGTTCTCGTTTATAAATATGGTTCTAAGGAGCGCGATCATTTGCTCAAAAACAGGCAAAATAAGTTAGTTTATAACTGGATAATCACCCTTAGTTTAGTGACGATTATCGTCGCCGCAGGTTTCTTGTATTTAACTGTTAACCTCTATACAGCCTCTGTAAATCGAGTCATTTTAGAATCAGAACCTACCTACCTTATCTCAGGCCTAGCCTTTACCTTTCTACCTTTAGCCTTAATCGTATTTTTCCCTCAAGTATTATACGGAATGCCCTTAGCTGTTTCTGTTAAAAAAGTGGCTAAAGTAACTATTCCAGTGGTAGATCCGAGTGATCCATTAACCGAAACGGCACAGCTGATTGTCGACTATATCAATACAGAGAAACCTTTTCTGTATCCCGAATTTGACATTGAAGATATCTCGGAAAAATTAGACATCCCTAAGCACCATATCATCTATTGCTTTACCATCATTTTGCAGAAAAAATTCACCGCCTACCGATCTACTATACGTGTAGAACACGCGAAAAAACTTTTGCAATCTGGTTCTGCTGATGCCTTGTCCATCGATGGGATAGGCGCACAGTCTGGTTTCCCTTCCAGGTCTAGTTTCTATGCTACTTTTAAAGCTGAAACAGGGATGACGCCTAGCCAGTTTTTGGAAAGCTTATAAAAAAAGAGGCCTCTTTTCAGAAGCCTCTTCTCGTTATTTTATAATCTGTAATTCCACTCGTCGATTCAGCTTCATGCCGTCTAACGTCTTATTAGGTGCGGCTGGAACTAACTCAGAGAACCAAGCGACTTTCATTCGCTTCGCATTCACTCCGTTTTTCTTCAGGTACTTGCGTGTCTCGAATACCCGGTTCTTTGAAAGCTCCTTGTTATATTGTACTGTTTGACGCGAATCCGTATGACCTGTTAACTTTATCTTCAAGCTAGACTGCGCTGTGAGTAATTTAACCATCGCCTCTACAATTGTTGTAGACTCTGCGGTTAAATTGAACTTGTCCGTATCGAAGTAAATGACCAAATTTTCAGGTACACCTTGAAGGGCAACTAGTCCGGCTACATTTGGCATTAAATCTTCTACATCACTCACACCGTCACCATCCGCATCTTTAGGCGCTGGACAGCCTTTTAATGAAGCAATTCCCGCTACGCTAGGACAAGCATCTTCGCTATCGATGATGCCATCGCCATCCGAATCTGCTGGGCATCCCTGATTTGCTTTAACGCCTGCCACAGTAGGGCAACGATCTTCGCTATCAATAATACCATCCCCATCCGAGTCTGCTGGACATCCTTGGTTTTCTTTAACTCCTGCCACGGTAGGACATTTATCTTCTGCATCGATAATTCCGTCGTGATCGGTATCTAATGGACAACCGTTATTCGCACGGACCCCTTTTACGGTAGGGCACTTATCTTCTTTATCTACAATTCCATCACCGTCGCTATCTAGAGAAACCGGTTCCTCTACTTTAACTGGAGCTGGCTTAGGTTTGTTACCCCACTCATATACAAGTCCCCCCGTGTAATGGGCATAAGTTCCACGACCGGTAGTCAAGTCTACTTTACCTAGTTGGAAGAAAGGAAAACCTAGGTTTACCATCGCGCGCGCATAAAATGACCCGGCGATTTTCACATCGAAACCTGTTCCTATCGAACCCGTTAAATCGATATCGCTATAGGTGGAACGCGTAGAGTTATCTGCCATTACCTCGCCACTAAAATTTGCAAAGGGTCTGAAGTTTTTGTGCTTCTCCCTGTCTAGTAGGTAATAACGTAAACCTAGACCTGCTGAGGCTACATTTTTTGACCCTCTATTACCATAGAGAAAGGTTCCATAAATATCTACATTAGGCTTCACTTCTGCGGCATACTGAACCCCTAACTGGGTGTAACTCTGAACAAAGTCTCTGCGAGTAGGATAATTCTGATACCACATGTCTGAGCTGCCCAGAAGTAGGGCGAAACTCTGACGCTTAGGTGATTTTACTTCCGTCGTGTCTTGAGCGAAAGCGCTACCCAAAAAACAAGTCAACAAGGTAATTAGTATATAGTTCTTCATGGTTTTATTGCTTTTCGGTTTTGGCCTCTTTCTTAAAAATAGACAAGCGAATGGCGATCTCATGTGATTGTGCAGTCACTTTGCTTAAAGCCGAAATAGGCAGTTCATAGATGTAGCCTAAATAGATTTTGGGAGAAGCTTGAATTCCTAATCTCGCACCGTAACTGTCCTTGTGGCGATAAGATACGCCAGCCTCAAACGAATTACCTAAACGCGACATCACATTTACATCCCAACTCACCGGAACATCTTTCGCAATACGCGCCATAAACGATGGCATCAAAGTGATAAAACTAGACACCTTCACCGTAGTTCCTGCATTCACGTAGTGATAGGTCACGTCCTTATAGCCTCCTGAATCATTCCCAAAATCATAGCTAATCACCCGAGGCTGAGATATCGCGAAAAAAGTACCTTTTGCGTTACCTAAGCGTAATCCCCAGCCCGTGTTAAACTTCACACCAGTAGAGCGATCCCCTTGAAATACGGGATCCATGTTATCTACCACCTGAATACCGTCATAGTCTAAACTTAAACTAGACGCTCCCACGCGAACACCTCCGGATACCTTCCATTTGTCATTCAATTTTACTTGGTAAGCAAAATCCCCTGCAACGGTCGAAATCTTCAATGGGCCTGCGATATCTGACATTGCTAAAATAGCTAGTCCTGTCTTCGGCTTCCACTTAAAGTTTCCCGTAAAGGCCATCGTGCGAGGCGCTCCTTGGATTCCTATCCATTGCTGGCGATTCATCGCCGTAATTTCTGCCTGTTGTTCTACCTCTCCGGCAAAGGCTGGTGAAGTAATCACTGGGTTTAAACGATACATCGAATACATCGTTTCAATCTGCGCCTGAACGATGAACGTCCCCACAAGTAGGCCAGCTAGTAGTATATATCTTATTTTTTTCATCTCTATTTAATCGTGCGGTCTACTGATAAATAATTACTGATCGTTGGTTTTTTGCCAAAGAAGTCAAGTATGTAATAATACGTTCCGTCCGGCAACAAGGTCCCCTCGAAGCTATTGTCATAACTTTCCATTTCGAACACTAAGGTGCCCCATCGATTGAATATCGATAAGTGATTAGGAATCTTTCGTAAGAATAGGCCTTTAAAGACTAGGCGATCATTTTTACCATCGCCGTTAGGTGAAATACCTTGTGGAGAGAAGATCTCGCACTCATCTGGGTCTAGTCGATTAGCAATACCGTCCTTATCACAATCCGCAAAATCTGCATCCACATTAAATTCCTCATCAAAGTCTAGAATACCATCTCCATCAGAATCCACATCATACGGGTCTAATTTCCCATCACGATCTGTATCCGGCGGTGTTAATCCTTTATTCGCAGAACTTGGTATTCCCTTCTCATCGATGTTTCCATCTGCTATTCCATCTCTATTGAAATCAGACCCATTTGCCTCAATCACATCACTGATTTTGTCATCATCTGAATCCAAATCGCGGAAATTAGGGAACCCGTCAGCATCCGTATCACATAAAATTCCTGTGCCTGTACATACCTTATTTTCAACAAAATCTAGTATTCCATCGTTATCAGAATCTAAGTCTAGATAATCCGGCTTGCCATCTTTATCCGTATCTACAGTAGTCTCTAACTTATCCGAAATGCTATCGCCGTCTGAATCAGCATCCAAACAGTTTGGAATACCATCTCCATCAAAATCCTGCGTCCCTTCCACCTTATTAGAAATGCCATCTGCATCACAATCCAATGCTAACCAAGCCGCGCTAGGGGTTAACGTAATGCTAGCTGCTTTAAACGAACACCCATCCGCCGCATTCGTTCCATCGGCTAATTCCGTACCATTTAACACTCCATCCCCATCACAATCTAAGGCTTTCCAATCATCAGATACCTTTGTTTTCACCTGACGTGTCGGCTCATAAACGCAAGGGTCATTAGGCGCTAAATCCGTGCCATTAGGCTCGCCATCACCATCGCAATCCGATAATGGATCTGTCAGGTCACAAGCCATAATGGTAACAAACGCTATTGCAGAAACAGGAGGAGAAACTGCATTATTCGTCACTATATATCCCATCGTAACTAAGCCACTCTCGAAAGGAGCGCGCTTATAGGTCATCTCTCCTGTTAAGGGATTGAAGGTCACTGTACCCTTAGCGGTTCCTTGATTAGGTGGCACTTGACGAGTTAACTCTATATTCGCACCTGGCAAGAAATCATCGTTGACTAAGATATTTACGGTTACAGTTCCAGAACTTGGTACATTCACTACATCATTGCTTGCTGTAGGCCTATCGATGTTCGGATCCGTTCCATTCGGATTGCCATCCTTATCGCAATCTAAAGTTCCCCATGCTGCGCTTGGTGTTAATGTTCTGCTAGCAACTTTATAGTCGCAACCATTATTAGGATCTGTGCCGTCATCCGCCTCTTTTCCATTCGTCACTCCGTCGCCGTCACAGTCTGCCGCACGCCAGATCGCGTTCGTCGTTACAGGTGTAGCGCCTACTGCAAAAATGCAAGGATCTTTAGGGGCGGTGTCTGTACCGTTAGGGGTGCCGTCGCCGTCACAGTCTAATGCGTTCCAAGCTGCGCTTGGTGTTAAAGTCTTGCTAGCTGCCACATATGAGCATCCGTCGTTAGGATCTGTGCCGTCCGTTGTTTCTGTAGTATCTAAAACACCATCGCCATCTGTGTCAGCCGGAGTATTGTTCGCTGCAGTAACTGTCACCGTGACTGTTGCTGTGGATGAACAAGAAGAGCGAGTTCCGGTCACAGTATACGTCGTCGTCGCTGTAGGTGTCGCCGTTACCGCAGCCGTATTAGTCGCTGATAAACCTGTCGATGGTGACCAGCTGTACGTGTTAGCACCGGAAGCGGTTAATGTTACACTTGACCCGACTGTAATACTCGCTGAAGATGGTGTAACTGTAACGGTAGGTAAAGCTGTTACCGAAATCGTAGCCGTGGCACTATTCGCAGCAGTACATGAACCCTGAGTAATCACCGCACGGTAATAAGTAGTAACAGAAAGATTCGTAGCTGTTAAACTTGTGGTCGTATTCGCAATATCAGTCGCACTCGCAAAATTCGAGGTCAACGATGATTGCCATTTTGTAATAGAACCTGTTTGGCCTGATAAAGTCAATACCGTACTGTTCGTTCCTGCACAAACCGTAGCAGAACCTGCAATCGATCCGCCTACACTTTGTTGAACTGTTATTAAAATAGCCGAGCTATAAACAATATTATCATTCGCCGTTCTTGCTCCTCTCTTGAAATACGTATTTACTGAAGTAGCCCCCGGTGAATAGGTAGCAGATGCTGCACCAGAAATCGTCGTATAAGTCGTGCCATCAGTGCTAGACTGCCATTCATAGGTGATCGTTCCGGTTCCTCCCGCAGCATCTGTTGATGATGTTAAAGTAGCTGGTGTCGCACCTACACAAATAGTTTGATTAGCAGAAATACTTCCGGCTGTTAAAGCTGGATTAACGGTTACGGTTACAGTGGATGTACTCGAACAAGAGGAACTCGTTCCGGTCACCGTATAAGTTGTCGTCGCTGTAGGTGTCGCCGTTACCGCAGCCGTATTTGTCGCTGATAAACCTGTAGATGGGCTCCAACTATAGGTAGTCGCTCCAGAGGCTGTTAGGTTCACGCTTGAACCTGTTGTAATACTTGCCGAAGATGGTGTAACTGTAACAGTAGGTAAAGCTCTTACAATTACCTCTATAGGGTGACTGGTTGCAATAGAAGCTCCTATTGTTGCTTTTCTGCGGAAATAAGTATTCGCTGTTAAGGCTGTAGGATGGGTATATGTGGCTGAAGTCGCACCAGAAATATCTGAATATGGCCCTGAGGCGCCTGCCGTTGATATTTGCCAAATATAGGTAGGTGAACCCCCTCCACCTGAGGCATCCGAAGTATTCGTAAAGGTAGCTGGAGCTGTACTATAACAAATCGTCTGATCAGTTCCTACAGACCCTGGATTAATATCGGTAACCCCTAAATTAAAGGATGTTTGTGCCGTACATCCGGTAGAACTATTCTTAACAGTTAAGTTAAAATCATAGGTATTTTGAGTACTAGCAGGAATAGAAACTACTAATGGTGTAGTGGTAATAGATGCATTAGAAACTGCTACAAAATTTGTCATTGAAATTGTGCCCACAGCTAATGAATATAAATCAGCACCTGAAGATAAACCACTATATGGAATCGAAAATGTAGTAGCTGATGTAGTCACATCTGGAATAACGTGAACTGAAATAGAAGGAAGTGCATTAACCGTTACACTCGCCGAAGCACTGTTAACAGAAGTACAAGATCCTAAAGTTACAACAGCGCGATAATATGTGGTGGAGGATAAATTAGTGGCCGTTATACTAGCAGTGGTACTATTAATATCTGTCGCACTCGCAAAATTCGAGGTCAACGATGATTGCCATTTTGTAATTGATCCTGTATATCCCGATAGGGTCAAAACGGTACTATTTGTACCTGCACAAACCGCAGCAGATCCTGCAATGGATCCACCCACACTTTGTTGAACTGTAATCATGACAGATGACGTGTATACAGCCGCATCATTCACTGTACTTGCCTTCCGTCTGTAGTAGGTATTCGCCGAAATTGCATCAGGTGAATAGGTCGCAGAAGTAGCGCTTGCCACATTGCTCCAGGCTGAGTTATCAGCACTCGTTTCCCATTGGTAATTAATGGTTCCCACACCTCCCGAAGCCGGAGTCGTCGATGTCAATGTAGCTGGTGTTGCACCTACGCAGATGGTTTGATCCGCTGCTATAGCGCCTGCAACTAGAGCTGCATTTACAGTAACAGTTGCTACTGCTGTATTAGAACATCCTCCTGCAGAGGTTCCGGTAACGGTGTAACTAATGGTTGAGCTAGGACTTGCCGTAACGGAAGATGTATTAGAATTAGATAAATTAGTAATTGGAGACCAAGCATACGTGCTACCACCAGAAGCTGTTAAAGTAACACTTCCTCCTACCACTATCGTGGAAGAAGAAGGAGAGACGGTAATTGTAGGTATGGTATTTACAGTGACTGATATTGCGACATTTTGAGTAGTAGCACCTGTGCTTGCTACTGTAACATTTCCACTTAAACCATTAGTAGCCGTAGATTTTGCCCTCACCCAAACAGTTGTAGCAGCAACACTGGTTCCTCCAAACGAGTAAGCAATCGAAGCGGTATAAGTTCCATTTTGAGTTTGTGAAATTTCAAATCCTGTGGGAGCTGTCACCGTCACTGTCCCGCTGTATATATTTCCACTAAAGGTAAAACTTTGAGCCGTCGAAGCTGAACCTGTACAAGTAGAAAAAGCAGTTAATGAGGCAACAGAAGTGGTCAAAGTGACGTCATTGTCTGTAATAGATCCTGTTCCCGACTTGCTGCCTACATTTAGAATTAGGGTTTCTGTAGCTTCCGGGGTGATATCATCAATCGTACTTGCCGTAATGGTAAAACTGCTGACACTACCAGGAACTGTAATCGTGCCATCTCCATTATCAACAACTCCATTGGAGAAGGTAAAAGTGGGGGTATAATCCCCCGAAGCGGTTGCTGTGCCGCTTTTTGTAAAAGTGTAAACTTGTGGAACATTTGCTGTTGTAGCTCTTGAAAGAGTTGTTGTATACACTAAATTGTTCCCTTCGACTACAGATGGGTTAGAAATTGAAGAGGGTTGTGGGGTATTTAAAAGCTCATCATTTAAAGCGGCTAACAATCCTGAAGTAGCAGCATTTCCTGACCTATTTTCTCCATCTGTAAAAGATACAGTAGATGAATAAAGCCTTAAACCCAAATTACTACTAGTGCCATCAGTAGTTCCTCCCCTAATAGTGTAAGTTAAATTATTGCCATAAGTAAAACTTTGATTAACACCTGCATCGAAAATGATTCCATATACCTCTGTAGTTCCCTCTCTCCAATTTAATGCACCAGGTACGGAAATAGTTTGACCAGAATTTAGATAAAATTTAATTGTCCCTGCCAAATCATTCCCTTGTGTTCCGGCATCACCAAATTTACCATCTCCATTTGCATCATTTTGTGAGAAACTTACACGAGCAATTCCCAACGTTGTAAATGTTTTGATGTTATCTGCCTTTCCTGAGTTTTGGCCTACGGTTCCAATATAGCCTATTCTAAACGACAAACTCACCTCGCCAGCCATCAAATCACTCGATCCGAGCAAAAGCAAAAAGACTATAGAAGTCAGACGTTTTTGAAAGCGAAATAAGCTAGTTAAGGAAGAATATGCCATAGCATATCTGCCTAAGAGTTTTTGAATTCTCTTTATCATTTTGAATAATTTAGAACACGGAATATCCGCTTGGTTAACTCCGTTTGCTTAGTTATAAGAGTCCGGATATTGTAAAAATACTATTGAAAGAGAGTAAACAGTAATTAAAGTGGGAATAAGTAGTCCAAGAAATTTTCCGGACAATACCCTATTGGGATTTCAGACAATTTTTTAGAATTTAGCATTGTTCTAAATTAATAATGCTTTATTTCCTTGCCCTTCTTTCGATTTTTACATCTTCGATTATAGCCGTTTATAATTGGAAGGTGCATAAAGGCGCGTTATTTATCGCGGGAATTTTAAGCATTTTATCTGCTTATGCGCTTACGCATTATTATTCTAGCCCTAGCGAAAGTGATTATGTCTATGCACTTATTTATGGCACTTTATCGCCTCTATGGCTATTACCTGGGCCACTCTTATTCTTTTATTTTAGAAGTATTTTTCAACCTGAAAAAATATGGGTCTCTTGGAAAGACGCACTTCATTTTGTCCCCGCCATCGTGCATTTAGTAAACATATTCCCTTACCTTTTTAGTCCGTTCGAGTATAAGTTATCTGTCGCTCATGCCATACATCAAGACATCTATAATTTGCAGCTTATTAACATTAATTCGTTTTATTCATTTAAAACGGCTTTTTTAATTCGTCCTGCTGTCTTGTTACTATATTTGTTTTGGTGTGCCATCCTCTTCATGCGACAGAAGGATACTATTAATCGCCGCACCCAGCTTTGGCTAAAATTCTTTACCAGTAGTCTTCTCATTACAACCCTTGTCTATCTATATGTTGCTTTTAAATTATTCAGCCGCACATTAGATGCTAATTCCATTGAAACATTGCCGATTTACATCGGTTCGGGTATCGCCTACATCCTCTTGCCTATTACCCTCATTCTATTTTTTCCAGAAGTCCTCTATGGTATTACCAAAATGCCAAAGACTCCCGAAACAACTGAAATAAAAATAGTTAGTCCGGAGGATGCCGTTTATCTAGAGGAGCTCGCTAAAAAAATACAGCACTACCTATTATCAGAAAAGCCTTATCTAAAAGCTGACTTTAATCTTTCAGAGGCGGCGAGTGTGTTACAATCCCCTGCAAATGATATTTCATATGCATGTAAACATCTATTGGGGAAGAAATTCACTGAAATAAAATCTCATTTGCGGGTAGAGCATGCAAAAGAATTAATGAAAGAAGGCATTACAGAAAATATCACCATCGATGCAATCGGAATTAAATCTGGATTTAAATCCCGTTCCACATTCTATGATGCTTTTAAAGCTGAAACAAGCATGACGCCTAGCCAATATTTGGAAAATTTAGCTTAATTTTAGCTCTGACTCTGGAGCTCAATGAAAAAATTCGCCGTCTTATTGCTGTTGCTCTCTGCCCATTTTGTATCGGCAGATAATCTGCGATTAGCGCTATTCGGAAGCGCAAACATTACCTATGCAAAACCCTATATTTATATTGTAGAAAAGACGCATTATAAAAAAATTAAAATACCAGAATTAACGGTATCCGATCCCGTCTATTTTAAATTCAGCGATTCTACTTTTTATAAGAAATTTGTCGCCACCGATTTTACGCTTCATCAGATCAATAATAAGTTATTTATCACCCAAAATTTAGGTGGAATAGTCTATGAGGTTAG
>JACCDG010731303.1_pt1 | contig 17295 bp, 21 predicted proteins | sample 7442471 | NCBI WGS metagenome assembly JACCDG01 (sample SAMN15323444, study PRJNA562643) | freshwater metagenome | isolation source: river surface water | place: USA:Blue River Watershed | collected 2017-08-17 | reverse complement strand
TGTTCGCCTATCGCCCGAAAGACAAGGGGCAGCAGGCGAAGAAGATCGAACGCCGCGTGAAGCGCGAGCGCAAGAAAGCCGAGAAGGTAGATGACTAATGGCTTCGGGAGTCATCTATATAGTTCCCTATGTTTGAGCGCGAGGCACAAAAGCTGAGCAAGCTCAAATTCTCAGAAGAAGAGGCTCACAAGTTCCTTGCGCGTCAGTTTGTTGATGACGTCAGCGAAGAGGTGCTTGATGCCTTGATCAAGAACGAAGACCAACAGCCGCTTCAACTTCGTCAGGTTCTTCACTCCTATGTGAAGGCACCGGGAGCAGCGCCGGGAACGGGATGGGGCGTGCTCAATGCCGTAACGCACTGGGCTGACCATGTTGCTGGGAACAAAGCCTCAACGCGATTTGACAAGGCAATGTTTGGCGTCAATGCCAAGCTGAAGAACCGCGTTGCGAATGAACTTCTTGAACTTGCGTAAACAAGACCGGGGAAGAGCAATGGTGCTCTTCCCTTCCCTCAAACAATCGGAGAATTGAACATGTCTATCTATCGCATCAACCAGTCCAAGGATGGCAAGACAACCGTTGAGCGTTTTGATTCGAAGCGAGAAGCTCAGTCAAAGGGCAACGCTGGCCATCTTGTCTCATCAGTGGAAGATTTGTCTGAGAACTTCGCTCTCACAACTTCAATGATGAGGGATGCGTACAACGTTCTCAACCCGGAGAAGCAAGTCACCCGGTTCAGTGACCGGGAAGCAGCTTGCCGTCGCCTCTGGTCTGCGCTTCAGGCACTCTCCCCATCCTCCCCGGAGAAGGCAGCAGAAGGAGCTGCACCGGAGCGCAAATCCAAAAAGGAGAAGGCCAAGAAGGGCAGCAAGGCTCCGAAGGCACCAAAGAAAGAGAAGGCCAGCCGGGGAGCCAAAAAACCAAGCCGGAGGGCAGTGCCTCTTTACGTTCCAAAGGGGACTGAGAACCCCTACCGGGTTGCCACTCAATCCTTCAAGGCTTTCGAATTGGCAATTGCCAATCCGGGGAAGACTTTTGCCGAGTTGATTGAGCTGGGAGGAAGAGGGAACACCCTCAGCCAGATGATGCGGCTCAACATCCTCAATCCGAAAGCATAACTGAGGAGGCAAGGGGAGCCGGAGCCGTCAAGGTTCCGGTTCCTCTTTTCCTCTCTTTTTCTAACTTCTGAGGAAGAAAAGAGGAGGAGAGAAGGAAGGAAGCCGGAGAAACTGGAAAGTGAGGAATTAAATGGAACTGGAACCTATCAACTGGCTTGACCATACAATCAAGCTGCCAAGAGATTATCAAGTTGATTGTTTTGTGCATCTTGAGCCGCAGCGCAATGCTGCAATGTTCTCTGACCCCGGCATGGGGAAGACGAAGAGTGCAATTGACATTGTGTGCTATCGCGCAATGATGCGGCAGATCGACACTGTCATTCTTTTTGCTTGGCCGTTTGGAGTTCATGATCAGTGGGTTGATGAACAAATCCCGAAGCACTGGTGGAAAAGTGTTGGTGTGAAATCGGCTGCATGGAATGGCGTCAAGCTTCCTCCGGAGATTATGCGCAAGCCAGCGAAGGGTACTGTTCACTTCATTGCCTTCAACATTGAAGCAACCCGCTCCGGGAAGGCTATGGACGCAGTTCATGCCTTGGCTGATGCGAACGGAAAGAACATCATGTTCATCCTTGACGAAAGTCAACGGGCAAAAGACAACACAACAGTCACATGGAAGGAGTTGAAAGACCTTGCGATGAAGTGTCAGTATCGGATGATCATGACTGGCACTCCGATTGCCAAGACACTTCTTGATGAGTGGGCACAGCTGAGCCTGATGGACTATTCGATCACAGGCCATCGTTACAAGACAACCTTCAATGCGCAGTTCAGCCAGATGGGCGGCTTCAATGGCCGGGAGGTTGTTGGCTCTCGCAATGTCGAAGAGTTCAACCGCATCATTGCTCCATACGTCTTCCGGGCAACAAAGGAGCAGCTGAACACTCCTCCGAAGCTATTTGATGAGCTTGTCTTCAACATGACAAATCAACAACGCAATGCCCAAGAGGAGCTAAGGCAAACGTTGGAGCTTGAGTTGCGCAGCATTGAGCTCCGGGAGGAGGAGAACGTTGAGGATGTGATTGTGCGCGCTCCAAATGTTGGTGTGCTCTATATGAAGCTCCAGCAGGTTGCGAACGGCTTCATCATTGACCGGGACAACAATGTGAATTGGTTCAAGGAAAACCCAAGGCTTGACATCCTTGAGGACTTCTTGAGCATTGAGAGGGAGCAGAAGATTGTCATATGGGCAAGGTTTCACCCTGACATTGAGGCAATCATGAAGCGCTTCGGGGAAATGGCTGTTGCGTATTATGGACTGATTGATCAGGAGCAAAAGAGGGAGAACAAGAAACGCTTCATAAATGATGACAAGGTACGGCTGTTTGTAGCAAACCAGCAGAGTGCAGGGGTTGGCGTCGACGGACTTCAAGAGGTCTGCCAGACTGCGGTGTACTATTCGCAGGACTTCAACAGCATCCTCCGGACACAATCGGAAGATCGCATCAACCGCTTTGGCTCAATCGGAGAAAGCTCACGTTATTTCGACATCATAGGGAGAGCAAGCATTGACCGCATAATCAAACGAAACATAGACCGCAAACGATCATTCAGTGACATGTCGTTGCGAGACTTGAAGGAGGCAATTCGTGAAATTCAAATTCAAAAATAAATACACAGAGAAGGAGCTTGCCATCATTGGCTTGTTCTCCTTGCGTGCATCCGTATCAATCCCTGAGATGATTGATGCAGTAAACAAGGTGAGTGCGAAGCCTGTCAGCCGCCAAGCCATCGCATCTCAAATTCGTCTCATGGCAAGCAAGCTTGCAATGGATGGATACGTCATGAAGAGGACTTCGGGAATTGGCCGGGGAGCGGTTGGCGTTTTTGTCTTAACAACTGTCAACGGAGGAAAGTGATGATTGATTGGAGCGTTACCCCAGAACAGAGCCTTTGGCTAAATCTCTTTGCTGTCATTCTTTCTATTGTGTCAATTGCAGTTGCATTTTGCTATGTGACGGCAGACGAAGAGGAGGAAGATGAGGATGACTGGGAAGAGCTTATGAAAAGCAATTCCGAATATCAACCACCGAAGGAGAAGTGACATGCTGCACGAAAAGAACCTTGATCAGGCCCTCAACGTCAAGAAGATCATTGATGACTTGAAGGGAAAGATTGACACACTCAACAAGGCAAAGATTGAAACAATCGTTGTCAACCCGGATGATGGAACGCAGAGAGACTATCTTGCAGGAGCACTTGACATAAGCTCTGAGGTCATCAGTGACGTTGTCAAGAGAGCTTTGACAGAAGAGATACAGCGGCGCATCGAGCACAACCGTGATCTTCTCCGAAGGCTTGGTGTTGTGCTTGAAGGAGATGAAACAAAGAAGAAGACGAAAGCAGCATGAGCAATCGCCATTTGATATTTGTGTTTCTTCTTTTTATGATGTTTGCTTTTGCTGCACTCATCAGTTGATGATACGAAGGGGAAGGGCGAAAGCTCTTCCCCTTTTTTGTTGCCTTGAAATGAAAAAGACCCGGATTGCTCCGGGTCAAGTTGGGGAGGAGTGAGTTGGTCAACTCACACTAGCGGGCTGCGCCAGTCTCTGGGCATATGCGCCTGTATTTGGTATTCTCCCGGAGAACCTGCTTCAGTGTTCCGGGTGTGTCCTTTCGTGAAGCAATGATCTTCTCATAGATCAAGCAGTGGTCATGAACCACAACTGTCTTCTTCTCTTCAATCTTGTGAGGAGGAAGAAGGCAAAGTGCAGCAATCGCAAGAAGGCATTTCATCAGTCACGAAGCTCCTTGTTTTTCTCAAGCTCAGAAATTATCTCAACATCAGTCTTCTTCTCAATCTCTGCCTTGACTTCCTTCGCAATCGTTACAGCTTGAATCAGAAGCTTGGTTTGGTCAGCAACAGCTTTCGCATAGCCACTGTCTTCCCAAGTCTTCTGATCAACCTTTCTCGCAACCCAATTCGCAAACCTCAAAGCAAGGAGTGTGATCTGGATTAGTGCGACAAGCTCCTTCATTTCGGAGTTGCAACCTGCGTTGGTGTAACCGTACCAACACCAGACTGCGCTTCAGGAACAACAACCGCAGTAGAGCCAAAGAGGCTGCTGAGCCATCCGCCCGGTCTTGAAATCTTTCCGACGAATGTCAGCGCACCAAAGGCAATGGCAAGGTACGGCATCCACGTGACCGGAAGGAACGGAATGTTGCAGGTTGCTGAGAAATCGGCCGCACCAGAAAGGCAACCCATCTTCTCAAGCGCTCCGGTCACCACAGCAAGAATTGCTGTGAGGGTGCCGAAGAGGTTTGTATATTTCGCAAACATCATTTGTCTCCATATTTGAGGCTTCTGATTGGATCATTCTTAACCTTGTATGATGGGCAAGCCTTCCCCGCATCATACTCGTTGTGGCCCTTGATGGGCTTCTTGATCTTGAACTTCTGGACAAGCTCTGAGGCAAGCCAGAATGTCGCATTGATCTGCTCTTGAGTCCTTGTGTCTTTCGGAGCTTTCCCGTTCGCAGTCAATCCCCCAATGTAGCAGATGCCGATTGTATTCTCATTGTGGCCTTCAACGTGAGCCCCAACCATGCCAATCGGTCTTCCGGTCTGTATAGTCCCATCAAGCAGAACAAGATAGTGATAGCCGATCATTGACCAACCGCGCTGCTTGTGCCAAGCATTGACGTCATTCCTGTCAAACCATTTCCCTTCCGGAGTTGCGGCGCAATGGAGGATGATTTCATTGATTGGCCGGGCAGTGTCAAGGAGCTTGATTGGCTTGTCATATGGCTGTGCAATTCCGCGAACAATAGAAAGCTTTGGAAGCTTCGAATTGATTGCTGCCTTGTCAGGCTCCTTTCGCGCTCCTTCTGATGGAGGAGTAGTTGATTCAGAAAGAGCCTTGCGCGTATGTGGCCCGGCAATCCCATCAACAACAAGGCCATTCTTCTTCTGGAATGCCTTGATTGCTGAAATCGTCTCTGGGCCAAATTTCCCGTCAACCTTGACACCAAGATTTCGTTGCAAAACTTTTATGTCATTGACATTCATGTCACTTCACCGTGAAGATATTGGACACAACCTGATAGGTCTTCTCAGGGTATGAGTCCGGTTTGATTTTGTAGGTTGTCTCTATGTAGTACTGACCTGATGGCAACGGGCAAGGCTTCCCGATGAACCAATCAAGCGTAACGCTTGACTCAGGTATTGTGTCTTTTGGCTCATAGAAGTTTGTCCCAGAGCCATTGCACACAAGAGCCTGAGTGTCTGCATTCTTCACCTCAGCAAACCATTGGCCAACGAATGGCCTTCTCACAGCCCGATTGTAAACGACCGGGATGTTTGGGTCCATGCTTATCCCATCAGCAACATTCAGGTTCTGCACATAGAGCCAGTTTGTTGGCGGCTCTTTTTCCTTTTGATGCTCACTATAGACAGACCACGCATAATTTGCAATGACCGCAATGACGAGTGCGATTGCTGCGTTTTTCATCACCCCCTCCTTGGCCAATAGGACCACAGTGCTGCAATTGCACCAGCAAAGACAGCGAGTTTGATTATGAAGTCAGTCAACACGCCGACACTCTCCTTCAGGGAGATTGCCTTGTCAAGGAAGGCAGCTTGCTCAGGTGTCAACCTGCCCTCTTCTTTGTCCTTCCTTACGATAGCAAGAATGGCCTTGCCTTCTGGTGAAAGGTTCTTTTCTTCGTCGTCCATCCCTGCTCTCCTAAAGTCAAGTTTCTTAGCGCGGCGTTGTAAATTCTTTTGTCACACTCATGTAGTCAACAAGGAAGGTTGGTGATGTTGTCCCAACACTTTTTTGAATGTAGTAGCCCCACCCAAATTCTCGGCTTTGAATGTTCGGGATGTTTGTTGTATGGCTGTACCTAAGAACATCATCAACGTAAAAATCTGCTTGAGTTCCTGTGGCATTGACGATGATCTTTAGGCGAACCCAAGCCTGCGATGTAACCGCTGTTGAGCCTGATGCGCCCGAGTTCCAAGTCCTTGTTGAGTTGCTTGATGTTACAGCTTGCCAGTTTGTGGTGGCAGTTGAGCCAGACGTTACACCACCCTCATCATACAAAAAGGCAATGGCGTCAACCTGACTGAGTGAGGTGTACGTATCAAAGAAGCCAAAATAGGCTTGGTACCTTTCACCACTTGAGGAAAGGGTGCCCGGATAGAAGGCCGTCTCAAAGGTCAACTCACCGTTACCTGAGACAATGATCGTTGCAGCGGTTGTTAAGGCTGCTCGTCCAGTTGCTGTTGTCCCTGTTGATGGGCTCATCAGTCCGGGGCGAACACCAGCGACTGTGTAAACGGTACTTGCTGCTCCACTTCCGCTGTTTGTCTCAATCAACCCATCAACGGGAGTTGAGGCATTTGTCTCAGCTATAAGTTCATTGAAGTACGTGTAGAGGTATCGGTGATCAACCCTTGTGATCTGCTTTCGATACTCTATTGGCGTCACCTTTTTAGTGGCGTTGCTGTCGGAGGTATCTGAGAAAGCCAAGTTGTCATCAATTGCCGGAGTGTCTGAAGTAAGGCCATTGACATCAAGTTTAAGATCGGTGCCGGAGATCGTGAGGCCGTTGGTTGGGTTGAGTGCTGCGATGTCCCCGGTTGAGCCGCGACCAAGAACCTGAGAGGCAGACAAGGCTACCTCAGCAACATCTCCACTGGAGGATGTGTTGTTGGCAAGAACAGAGTTCGCCGCAACGTTCTGCACCTTTGCGTAGGTCACGGCATCGTTGGCAACCTCGGCAGTACCAATGGCATCGTCTGCCATCTCTGAATTACCGATGGAGTTTGCGGCAATCTCCGTTGACCCAACAGCGTCTGAGCCAATCGTTGACACACCTGTTGATGTGTCAACGGTGACATCACCAGACATTGTGAAGCCGTCGAACGTGCCAGCATTGTTGAACTGGATGTCTCCGTTAGAGCCACCGGGCGATCCGCCACCACCGCCACCCCCGCCACAGGATTGCCACTGAAGCGTTGGACCTGTTGCTTCATAGGTTAGACAGAACTCATCGGTAGACCCCGTAGTATCGATCCCAAGCGCACCTGAGTTCAGTGCAAGGCCGAAGCCGGTGAAGTCCGTGATTGTGTCAGAGCCCAGCGTCACATCGGTGGAGAACGTTGGGGAGGTAGCGAACACAAGCGCGCCAGAGCCAGTCTCATCCGAAACTGCCGAAGCAAGGTTAGCGCTAGACGGAGTGGCCAAAGCTGTTGCAACACCAACCCCAAGACCTGCGATACCGGTTGATACCGGCAACCCCGTGGCATTGGTAAGCGTTGCAGCAGAGGGAGTACCCAGGTCGGGTGTAACCAGGGCGGGGGAGTTTGAGAATACCGCAGCTCCGCTGCCCGTCTCATCTGTCAAGGCTGCCGCAAGGTTAGCGCTAGACGGAGTAGCCAGTGCGGTAGCTACGCCTACCCCCAGGCCAGCGATACCTGTTGAAACGGGAAGGCCGGTGGCGTTGGTAAGCGTGAGAGACGATGGAGTCCCAAGGCTGGGGGTTGTGAGTGTCGGTGAGTCGGCGAATACCGCGGCACCTGTACCCGTTTCATCGCTGATAGCTGTAGCCATCTGTGAGGATGTTGCGGTAAGCGTGTTGCTACCCAGGCTAATCGTCTTGTTGGTTAGCGTCTGGGTAGTGTCCTCACCGACTACAGTCACAGTGGACGGCACGGATGTACGATACTTAAGACGATTGGTCTCTTGCCAGATGTCACCGATCACGGGCGATGTAGGTGCCGAGCCGGGAGGTACATTTAAGGAAGCCTCAGTGGTGGAGGAGGCAGGCAAAGTCGGCTTGCCAGTGAAGGTCGGCGATGTCGCAAACACCGCAGCGCCAGAACCAGTCTCATCTGATACAGCAGTTGCCAATTGAGCAGAGGTTGAAGTGACAGTATTTGAGCCAAGAGAGATTGACTTGTTTGTCAGTGTGTCAGTTGTTGCCTTTCCAACAAGCGTGTCAGTTGCAGCTGGGAGCGTAAGAGTTCCCGAAGCAACAGCTGAAGCGGCAACAGCCGTTGACCCGGAAGAAGAGCCGGAAAACGACATGCCAGCCGTTCCAATGACAGGAGTAGTAAGGGAAGGCGAAGTGCCAAAAACAAGAAGGCCAGAGCCAGTCTCGTTGGTAACTGCTGTGGCAACTTGCGCAGAGGTTGCAGTCAAAGTGTTTGAAGTCAAGTCAATTGACTTGTTTGTCAGTGTGTCAGTTGTAGCCTTGCCAACAAGCGTATCGGTTGCAGCTGGGAGCGTAAGAGTTCCCGAAGCGGCAGCAGAAGCGTTCAAGACGGTTGTTCCGGAGGTAGAGCCAGCAACAATCAGCTTTCCTACGTTGCCAGCCGCACCAAACGTTTTCGCTCCAGTGACTGTTTCAGCGTTTCCAAGCGTCATGATTGTCCCAGAAGAGGCTGGGCCAGTCACAGTTGTTCCATCTACAAGCGAAAGAGTTGCTGAAGTAGCAGGAGCGGTGATTGCAACCTTGTTGACTGATGTCGCAGTAGCAACACCAATATTAGGAGTTGTCAGCGTTGGTGACGTTGCAAACACAGCACTGCCAGAACCAGTCTCATCCGATACAGCAGTTGCCAACTGGGCTGATGTTGTCGTCAGCGTATTTGAGCCAAGAGAGATTGACTTGTTTGTCAGTGTGTCAGTTGTAGCCTTGCCAACAAGCGTATCGGTTGCAGCTGGGAGCGTAAGAGTTCCCGAAGCAACAGCCGAAGCAACAACAGAGGTAGTCCCTGAAGAGGAGCCAGTGAAGCTCATCCCAGTGGAAGCAATCACCGGAGTTGTTAGCGTTGGAGAAGTGCTAAAGACAAGAAGGTTTGTGCCTGTCTCATTGGTGACTGCGGTTGCGATCTGTGCAGAGGTCGCAGTCAGAGTGTTCGAAGTCAGATTGATTGACTTGTTTGTCAGCGTGTCAGTTGTTGCTTGACCAACAAGAGTGTCCGTTGCAGCCGGGAGCGTCAACGTTCCGGAAGCGGCAGCAGAAGCCTTGAGGTTTGTTGTTCCAGAGGAGGAGCCGGAAAAATTCGCACCGCCAGAGCCAATTGTCGGAGTTGTGAGCGAAGGAGAGGAAGCAAAAACGGCAGACCCAGAGCCAGTCTCATCCGTCACTGCGGTAGCAAGATTTGCAGAAGAGCAAGAACCAACAGCAATCGTTACAGTGCTGTTTGCACCAGCATCGGTTGAAGTGACGCAGTTGCCAGCCGTAAGCGCACGCTCACCAGCAAGAGAAGAGGAGTTGCCAATTGTAACAAAAGGCCCAGAAGCCGGAGCAGCACCAGCACCAAGGTTATTGATAACACGCCATTCGTCATTGGTTGCATAATATGTGATCAAATAGAATGTGTCTGCTCGAAGATCATCTGCAGCAAGCGCATCCCCTGCCTGAGATGTCAGCTGCTTTGCGCCAAGACCATTGTCATCATACGTCACTGACGTTGTGTTGTTGGCAGATATTCGAATGATGCGTGAGCCTCCAAGTGCCGTCGCAGCTGGAGTTGTTGCCCCGGTTATCGCATTGGCTGTTCCACCAATCGTTGCGGTTGGAACACTCGTATCATACAACTTTGAGATTTCTTGATTGGCTGAATCAACAAGCTCCTGCCCATCGCACTGCGAAGGATTTCCACCAGACTTGTCAGCTGTTGAGCAAACTGCCTTGTCAAGAGTTGCTGCCGAGTGCGAAGTGCCCGGAGCAATTGCAAGAAACACAATTGCGATGAGTGAGAAAAAATATCGCTTGAACATGTTAGTCTCCTTATGCATATAGCTCAGCAGCTTCATCAACCAGAACAATTGTACGCTTCTCAAATCCACGCGGGATTGTATATAGGACTTTGCAGCGTTTTACTATCCTTCCCCACTTTCCAACAGCAACAGTTAGACCGGGAATGATTGATCCATCATCTGCAAATGGCGTTGTAAATGTCACAGTGTTTGTCTCAGTGGCACCTGACAATTGCTTCTGAACAACGTTTGAGCCGGGAACCCGTATCAAAATCCCCATCTGAACAGATGGATCAATAACGTCAGCAATTGAGATCACATCATCAGATGCAACAATGTCATCTTCAATTGAGACAATGACGTTGTCAAGTGTGACAGAAACAACGTTTCCACCAGAGGTCTGAACAGAGAGAATGCGGCCAAAAGCGACAGCATCATCAATCGTATCATCCGCAAGGCCACAAGGCTCACCGCGCTTCAGACCTATGAATTCAACCCCAACAAGTCTCTGGTAAATCGTCTGACGGAGATGGCGCTGACGAAGGTCAAAGGTTGCTCTTGCAATCACCTTTGCTTCGTTTGTTATCCCGGCATAGTTGACAGTCTCAAACCTTGTTGAGTTTGTTTCATCATATCCGTCCATATAAACGATGACATGATCAAGCGCAGCACTCAGGTCTTCATTGTTAAATTCTGCCCGGATGCCGTGTGGCATTTCTGGAAGCTCATTCGAGTTTCCTTCATCCTTACTGTTGTTTGGTGAAATCAAATAACGGATTGGATCTGATGTTGTGTCCTTGTCTTCGACAATTCCATAAATCTCTCCTTCCCTAATTGATGCATATCCGCAAGAGGCAATCATCTGCTTTGCTTCACCAACGCGCGCACCCTGCAAGACGGAGTTGACCTGATATCCATTCAACTCACAGTTCTCATACCAGACTGCAAGCTCATCTTCTCCAACTGCTTCTCCGGGAACTGGCTTGTGGTGCCCTTTGCCAAGAAGAAGATCACGATAATGAGCTGCTGGATTTGCTGTGAGTTGAAGCTCATCCTTCCAAATTGTTCCGTTCCAAATCCTTGCATACTTCTGAAAGTAGCCAGAGATAGATTGCAACTGAATGTTTGGAACTGAAACAGCAATCATTGCTATTCCAGTATCATCGAAAGGGCTCTCATCACTGATTGTCTGGAAGCACTCAACTTGCATATCCGAGCGATAGAGGCGCTGGCCAACAAAGATTTTATATTGTCCGCCTGTCTGCCTGTAGTCAAAGTAGTCAGCATTATTCGCACTGCCATTATAAAGATAGGGAGGATTAGTTCCGCTTACGCTCGTCGACTCATAGTAAGAATAGTAAGCAGCAACCCCGCGCTTTACCTGAATCTCATACTCGCCATCTTCCCACTGATCAGGGTCAAGAAAAACGCGAGCGCCCTTTTTGTTCAATGACACGTAACGGCAACGCGAGTATTCATATGGTGAACCGCCGCTGTAAATTGCGGGAAGTCCATACGCATTCGCAGATGATGCATTGTCGTTATAGGCCAGAGCTAGGCCGGGAGCATCTCCTTCGTGCCAGTTTATCAGTGAGATTTTCAGTTGTTGATCGGCTGCGCCGTTGTTTGTTTTGAACAGCAGTCGGTAATAAGTATATGAGCCGGGATTTTCGATTTGATAGTGGCCAGCCCACAATGAGAAATCAGACACATCAACATCAGCACTATCAAGGTCTGTCCAATTGATTCCATCATTTGAGCCTTGTGGCATCCACGTCAATGGGTCTGTTGTTGATGCAGTTGTTCCGGAAGTCCCAGCCCAAATCACGTAAGATTTGAACGTTTTTGCGGATGGGCACTGCACTCTGTGCCACGCAGGGAGGCTATTATTTGCTGCGCGCCACTGAGTAGTTCCGGCAGAAAGCCAGTTGTCGCAAGCGTGCCACGCCCTTGTTGATGTGCTAAATTCAGATGATGCGCTAACTGTGTATCCACCGCCTGAGTATCCTGACAAAACAGGAATAACTACCCCACTGACAAGATACGGAGACAATGCCTCCATCGCAGGTCCAAGAAAATAGTTATCGGCAGTGAACTGAAATGACTGGCCAAAGCCCGTTCTATCGACAACATCAAAAATCGGATATTCATCATAAGCACAGCAGAAGTGCCTGCCTGCTGGCTGTTTAATTCGCTCAATTGAAATCTCTGCCCGCATTGGGCCAGCACCTTTATCCTTATCATAGATGTGAAATGTCGGAAGATTTCTCCAAGTGGATGATCCAACCTTCCTCATCCTTATGCGAAGAGGGACAAAAGCCTCTACGCCTGTTGAAGTGTAAACAATCCCGTTGGGGAACATAAAGCGTAGTACAGCCTTGTCAAAGCTTCCGGCAGTCCTAAAAGGATGCCATTTCGGAGAAGCGCTTGCCGGGTCTGCTTGATCTGTCAACAAATCATTGTTGGTCAAACTAAGCTCAGTCTTGAAGCTTGTTAGAACAACACCATCCCTTTCTTCAATGACGGTTTGAAGCATCATTGTACGAGGAAGATCTTGAACTTTTCCTTCTCTAACTTCGTATGATGCACCATCATAATCTGTGATTGGGATGCCATTTACGCGAACGTCACTAATTGCACATCTGCCCTCTCCACCAACAGCAGCATTTACATAAACATCATCACCATCCCACTCTGTCCAAGCCGGGCAGAGAGGAGGAGGAGAGTGAACAATGTTTCCATAGTAGCTTGGAAGAGCCTGAAAAAGCGTTATTTGGTTTCCGGAAATTCCAGCATTGTTTATTGATTTTGATGCCTCTTCACCAATGTTAGAAACCTTTGGAGGAGCAGTCAATGCATTGATTGCGAGAGAGGCAGCAATGCCAACACCAGCAGCAACTGCACTCGCTCCGAAAGAGCCAGCAGCGAAAGCAGCCCCAAGAAAGGGAAGGCCAAAAGATGCAATACCAGCCGTAAGGGCAACAGCAGCAATTGCAGCAACAATCGCAAGCGTCTTCTTGCTTCCGGGAACGTGAATGAAATCAATTCTTGAATTGGAGGAAGGCTTCAAGATTATTGTGTGCCAACGCTTTGGCGGGATAACCTCTCCATTCAAAACAATTGTTCCCTCCTCCTTAAATGTTGCGAGGTCTTTCTTGTCAGGGAAAAGATCAAGCAAGCGTGCCCTCTCAACAATCATTAGATTGGCAATTGGCTCATCAAGAGGAGACACAAAAAGTCTAGCAAGCATTCCAAGGCCCTCTCATTATTCTTGTAACCTGCATTGTCTTTATTTGATCAATGCGTGATGTTTCATTTATGTGGTTGTGAAGAACCAACCCTTTTTTGACGACAACCCCTATGTGCGCTTCGCTAATCCCAAAAGAGCGGCAGAGGACTGCATCATATTCCTCCTCTTCCTTGACTTGTCGGAAGAGTTGTGAGCCTTCTTCAATTGCGTCCTTCACCCTTATCCCGGCTTGATAGCTTGGCATAAAGAACCCAAGCTGCTCAATCCAGACGCGACGAACAAGAGCCCAGCATGGGCGCTCCCCTTCAGCAGGAAGCCCAACATATTGATCAGCCCAGTGTGACATCAGAGCTTTCTCTGCCTACGGAAGAAGGCTGGGAACTTGCTTGGGATTACATAGATGGTCCCAAGCGGCTCCGTTGTGTGATCTTTCCCCATTAGAATGCCAGTAACGAAAATGGCATCAGGCCTGATTGCACGAAGGTCTAGACGCGGGACAGAAGCAATCGGCTCATCAGGGATTGAGGCAGCAATCAATTCGATTGTTACCTCTGGAGCAACAATCTTCTGAAAATACCTTCTTGTGATGTCTTTCCGATTGCCATGCGGCATAGAGAACTGACAGCGAGGAACGTTTGAATCATCATTCACCCAGTCAATAGAAAACCAAGAAGAGTAGAATGTGTTTCCCCGGCTGACAATGTCCTCTGTATTTTTTACAAGCCGAACGGTCTCAACCTCTGGATGAGTTATTGTAACAAGCATCAAAAGAGGGTCATCACTCCTCCTTGTTGCAAGCCAAGCATCTGCCCATGTTGGAAATTGCATCACTCAGCCCTTGAGATGATAGATATGCTGACACGATAGTAGTCTGCTGCAATGTGCTGTGCAGCAATCGGCTCATAAAAACGGAACTGCTGAGTTGCATCCGTTTCCGGATTTTTGAACATGAACATATAGACACGACCACGAACAACGCTTTTGTAGAAGTATCGAAGTGCGGCAAGTTGTGACTTTGTCATCATAAGCGCAAAGCTCGCAATGAATGAACTTGCAGTTGATCGGCTCCGAATGTCTCCTTCGCCAACGTCAGCTGGAGCCTCAAGCTCATTGTTCTGCGGTTGAGCATTCCAAGTGCCAACAAGGGGAGAGTATGGGACCCCATCCGGCCAATCAAAAACGGTTGTCATGTTATCTCCTCACAGGCGTAGGCCTAGCACCAAACCGGGAAGCAAATGCACCATCAGCACTTCCGCTTGCAATTGCATCAGAGACTGCCCGTTCAATGTTGATGATCGGTCCATCATCACTGCTTTGATGCGTAACCTTTGCCCCAGTGTAGTTGTTGATTGTGACGTTTGAAGCTCCACTGCCAGAGTGAAGCGTTTGTCCCGGCTTCGTTATGTCAACACGCTCATTTGGAGATTTCCGGAACATGACTAGCTGACTGTCAATTCCCCCATTCCCTCCCGGAAGGATTGTCCCACCACGAGCAAATCCAAAGAGGCTTCCGAAGATGCTTCCAAGTACACCAGCGCTGCCTCCGTAAAGGCTCCCACCAGCAAGCGCAGAGAAAGCATTGTTAAGTGCGATCTTCGTCAGGTTCTTCAGAAGATCACCAAGAGCGTCCTTGAGCTTGAACGTTCCATCAAGAAGAGCATCAACGCCAGATAGCATTGCTCCAGAAAATGCTTGGCCGATTTCATTGCCAGCGGTCTTTGCAACCGTAGCGGTGTCTCCAAAATCATCCTTCAATTTTTGAACGGCTCTATCATATGTATCATGATCAATCGCTCCAACTTTTAGAAGCTCATTGAGATGGGCAATCTCAGCCGAATATGACTCAAGAGGAGTTCTCATCTCCTCCGTCAATCGCTTTCCCTCATCAGACATCTTAGCAAGAGCCTTCTCAGCGTCCGTTGCCACTGTCTTTGTCTTCTTTGCGATCTGAATGATTGGTGCATTCTCAGTGTCTTGAGGCTTCGTTATCTGATCAACCTTCCGAACAAAGCCGTCAATATTTGCCATGCCAGAAGCTGTGCCATCAAATGACATATACATCTGGCGAATTTTCTTGCCTGTGATGTCTGCATCCTGCTGTATCTTGTCGAATGCTGCTTTCCAACGATTGACTGAATCACTTGTCCCAAAAGGATTTGCGAAGTCTTCCTTGACAGTCTGCCAGACTGTGCTGAGGGAGCGAAGGATTTGTGCACCTTCCATTCCAACAGAAATGAAGTCAGCAATCGCTTTTGTAAGTTCGCGGGAGATTATTTCAGCAAGGTCTTTGACCGGGCCAATATTCTCGACAAACTGCGAAGACAACGAAGACAAAGTTGGAATCATATTGACCATGATCTGATTCACAAGGCCTGTTGAGGCTTCGTGAAGTCTGGTCAAATTGTCATTGAAATTTTCTGCAGCCTTTGCAGAGTTCTGATCAACTACAACTCCAAAGCGCTCAGCCTCTGTGTAGGCCTCACGCAATGCATCTGCCCCTCCGTTAAGGAGAGGTATCATTTGAATGCCGTTCTTGGAGAAGAGTGCAGTTGCAATTGCAGACTTTTCCGCACCATCCTTGTACTGTGCGAATTTTCCGGCAATGTCTGCAAGGATTTGAGTTGTTGGGCGAAGGTTTCCATTGGCATCAAATGCATTGACGCCTAATGCCTTCATGGCATCTCCAGCCTTGTTAGTTCCGCCGCCAGCCAACTCATAAAGCTGGACGTTGAACTTCTTCATGCTTGTTGTTAGGTCTTCAAGGCTCAAGTCAGAAAGCTTCGCTGCATACTCAAGCTTTGAAAGCTCAGCAACAGGAATGCCAATCTTCTGAGAGGTCTTCCACAACTCATCCATGTGGTCGACGGAAGACTTGAGAACTGCAGTCACAGCTCCAAACGAAAGAGCACCAAGTGCACCAGCAGCAAATGCCTTTATTGAGCCTGTGAGGCCAGCAAGAGTTGATTCAGCTTGCTTTGCGCCGGAAGCAAACTGTGCACTGTCAAGACCAAGCGCAACTCGCAATGAGCCAATCAATGCGCTGCCAGCCATATCACTTCTCCAATTCCTCTGGCTTTCCGCCAAATGCCAAGAATATTGCTTTCATCCCAGCAAAAAGAACGTCTGGTGATTGCTTCGGGGATGCAGCTGGCTTTAGTCCAGTAAGCTTCGAAAGAGGCGGGAGCCTCTTCATTCTAGAAAGTGCAGCGACATGCCAAGCCAACCAAGCATTCTCTGCATGTTGGCGCGCAAAGAAGGCAACCTTGCCCTTTATCTCACGCGCCATCTCTCTTGGGGTAATGTGCCAGAAACGTTCAGGCTCAAGACCAAGCTCCAACCAGTCACAGTGAAGCTTGGCCCAATCCCAAACGTTTCTGGCTACTGAGGGGAGCCCTCTGCATCCTTCCCCTCAGCATCCGGGAAAGCTGCCTTCATTATTGCAATGACAGCAGCTGATGCTTTCGGTATTCCCATCTGCTCAATGATCTCACCAACACCCTGAAGAGTTTTGCCTTCATGATTGTGGAGAAGAGAGGCCCACAAGATTGCGCGCAGCGCAGTCACGTTCATCTTTTCATTTGAGATAGAGTTGGCAAAGGAGGCCATTGTGACTGATGCCTCCTCCCCGGTAACAGACTCAAGGGTGCAGAGAGAATTGACGGTGAGCCTTGCATTAAAAGTTTCACTGCCAACAACGAACGAATGTTCACCTTTGTTCTTGTTCATCGGTTACGCCCAAGTTGGCTTTGCGGTGACTTTGAATGTTGCCGAAGCAGACATCTTGTCATCAACCGGGATTTGCGGCTCATAGGCAGTGACGATTGCATCGAAGACAATTGTGACGCTGTTGGAATGAGTGATCTTGAACGTTCCCTTTCCAGCAACCATCGCAGCAATGATTGCATCCGAAGCGCTTGGGACATAGTTCAGCTCAATCTGAACCTCTCCTGCGTCCATCAGACCTGCAATGTATTCCCGGAAAGTGTTTGGGCTTTCCATTGTCGTTGCGTCAATCGCGTCACGAGAATATGCCGGAGGCTTGATGCTCGTAACTTCTGCAAGGTTGTCGTAAGTTCCGCCGCCATTCTTGATGCCAAATGTGGCACCATATCCAATTGCTGCGCTCGTAGTCATGGTCAAGTCTCCTTATGCCAGATTTGATAATCTACCGACACACCAAACAAATCGCTTGAAGTGTTGTCTTCTTCAAT
>JACCDG011221624.1_pt1 | contig 17296 bp, 17 predicted proteins | sample 7442471 | NCBI WGS metagenome assembly JACCDG01 (sample SAMN15323444, study PRJNA562643) | freshwater metagenome | isolation source: river surface water | place: USA:Blue River Watershed | collected 2017-08-17 | reverse complement strand
ATCTAGGACGACTCGTTTCGACATCGCAAGGACTACTTCTTAGCGTCGAGTAGCGGGAGTGCGCCTTCGATGATGGCAACTACCCGTGCGCTAGCACCCTCGATCACGCGCCCGATCTCCTCGGTGGTGATGGGTTCCTTCGATAACCCGGCAGCGGGGTTAGCCACTAATGCGATCGCGGCGTAACGAAGATCTGCTTCCCTTGCAAGACTCACCTCGGGGCACCCCGTCATTCCTACGACGCTCGCTCCGGAGAGCGCTGCGAAGCGAATCTCCGCAGGCGTTTCAAAGCGAGGACCGTTGTAACCGGCGTAGATCCCGCCTTCGCGAAGGGGGATACTGAGCGAAGCAGCACTCTCTCTCATGGCAGAACGGACTGTGGCGTCATAGCAATCCATCACATCGACGTGCTTGACGCCTTCTGGCTGCACCCCATCGAAGAAGGTGTGCTCTCGGCCAGAGGTGAAGTCGATGAAATCCTCGACCAATTGGAGATCACCAGGCTTGAGCGACGGATCGATGCCACCGACGACATTGACTGCGATCACATAAGAGAGGTCGAGATCCTTGAGTGCCTGGATGTTTGCGCGGTAGTTGACCCGTTGCGGAGGAACACTGTGATCACTGCCGTGACGGGTCAAGAATGCGATCTCTACACCGTTCCAAGTTCCTCGAGTGATCTTCGCGGTGCCGAATTTGTTGGTGATCTCCTCGCTGGGACGTCCCTGAAGGGCAGGGAGGTTGTAGAAGCCGGTGCCGGCGATGATTCCGATCATCTTCGGTCGTACTACTCCTTGAGCCCGGCCATGAGACGACCGATGTAATTGCGGTCGGCACCTTCAGCATCCACCGTGGCGACGATCTTGCCACCGGAGATCACAGCCACGCGGTCTGCAAGGGAGAGGACCTCATCAAGCTCTGCCGATACGAGAAGGACCGCAGCGCCGTTGTCGCGAGCATTGATCAATTGTTGATGGATGAATTCGATCGAGCCCACATCGACACCACGTGTCGGTTGTGCGGCGACCACCACTGGAAGGTTCTGACTCAACTCACGTGCCACCACCACCTTCTGACGATTACCGCCAGAGAGCGACGAAGCGGGGTTGCGATGTGAAGGCGTCCTAATGTCGAAGGTCTTGACCAGGGCTGCACCATTCTCATCGACAGCATCAAGGTCTCGGATCCATCCCCTTGCGTAGGGTGCTTGATCGAAGCGATTGAGAACCAAGTTGTCTGCGATCGAATAGGAGGAGACCAGCCCATCCTTCTCTCGATCTTCGGGGATGTGGGAAACACCAGCAAGGTGAGCTTGCTTCGGTCGCATGTTTGCTAGCGGCTTGCCGGTGACAATGACCTCTCCACCCACCCGAGGTCTCATCGCGCAGATCGCCTCTACCAATTCTCGCTGCCCATTACCTTCGACTCCCGCGATACCAAGGATCTCTCCCGAGTGGACCTGGAATGAGATTCCTTTTACGGCTTCCAACTTACGGTCATCGAGCACGCGCAGGTCCTTCACTTCAAGTGCGACTGTGCTCGGTTTTGCCTCGCCCTTATCCACCTGAAGTACGACCGCACGACCTACCATCATCTGAGCGAGATCGGATTCGTCACTCTCCTTCGGAGTTGTGACGCCGGCTAGTTTCCCACCTCGCAGGACCACGATCCGATCCGCGACCGCGATCACCTCACGGAGTTTGTGAGTGATGAAGAGAATTCCGACACCTTTCGCAGCGAGATTCCGGAGTACTTGTAGCAATTCGTCCGTCTCTTGCGGGGTCAAAACTGCCGTGGGCTCGTCCAAGATCAGGAGATCGACGTCCTTGCGCAGCGCCTTCAAGATCTCGACGCGCTGTGCGGTGCCCACTGGTAAGTCTTCGACGATCGCATCTGGATCGACCTCGAGTCCATACTTCTCGACGAGAGCGAGGACTTCTTCCCGTGCCTTCTTCATGCTGATGAAGCCGGCTCGGCGTGGTTCATCTCCAAGGATGATGTTCTCGGTCACACTCATCACTGGTACGAGCTGGAAGTGCTGATGCACCATACCGACACCGCGACGTATCGCACCGGCAGTGTCCCCGAAATCAAGTGCTTCGCCTTTGACCTTGATCTCACCAGAGTCTGGCCGAACAAGACCGAATACTGCTTTGACCAGAGTCGACTTGCCAGCGCCATTCTCACCGAGGAGCGCGACAATCTCCCCTGGTTTGACCTCGAGGGAGATCCGATCGTTGGCTACAACGGATCCAAATGTCTTGCTGACGTCCTTGATCTCTAGAAGGAAGGCCATGCTCTAGACCTTCTCCTTCTCGTAAGGCTGGCCTTCGGCTGCAGGTGGTCGAACTTTTCCGGCTGCAAAGGCGAGTACGACGATCGTCAATACATAGGGCAACATATTGATGAATTGTTGTGGGATGTTGATGACTTCATCGATCATCAACTGATTAGTGACTGCTTGAGCGAGACCGAAGAAGATGGCAGCTGCGAATGCACCGAGCGGGTTCCATCGTCCAAAGATCATGATTGCGAGTGCCGTGAAACCTTTACCAGCAGTGAATCCTCGCTCGAAGATACCGACCCACTCAAGGGCAAGGTAGGAACCGGCGAGGCCACCAACTGCTCCTCCGATCGTCACATTGAGGTATCTGAGTTTCGTCACGGAGACACCTGCAGTGTCTGCACTGCTTGGATGCTCACCGACAGAGCGAGAGCGCAATCCCCATGGTGTCTTGTAGAGCGCGAACCAGAGAGCGAAGATGAAGAAGATGCCGAAGTAGGTGATAGGGCCATGGAAGTTGAGGATCGGACCGAGTACCGGGATTCCGGCCAGCCACGTGATGTCGAATTGGGGGAGAGTTGTCGGGATGGAGTACCCCTGCCGATAGAGGAATGAGGTGAGTCCGGCAGCCAGGATGTTGATGATCACTCCTGCGATGATCTGGTCCATCTTCCATGTCACTGACATCACTGCCAAGAGGAGACCTACGACGACCCCAGTGAGGACTCCCGCTACAAGACCGGTCACAGTGTCTTCGAAGATAGCTGCGACGAAGAACGCCGTGAAGGCCGAGACCAACATCGTGCCCTCGATACCGATGTTGACGATACCGGTGCGTTCACAGAGCACACCGACCATCGCTGCAAGAGCGAGGGGTAGTGCGAGCGGAATAGCGCTATAGACGACTGAGGTCGTGACCAAATCATTCTGGGTATAGAAGTATGCAAAGACCGCTACGGAGAGGAGTGCCACTACTTTGGAAGTCGTCACTCGCATCAGTTGCCCCATCCACTCGTGAGGCTCACGCCAGATTCCTTCTTGCGGAGTAATTTCGCAAGAAGTGGAGCAGTTACGAAGAACAAGATCATGGCAAGGAGGAGATCGACCAATTCAGGTGCGACTCCTGCTTCGAACTGCATTGTGGAACCGCTGGCTCGCATACCTCCGATGAGGATTGCGGCTGGGATGACGCCTAGCGGATTGGCACGCGCAAGGAGCGCGACAGTGATTCCATCGAAGCCAAGCCCTGCGTTGAATGCCGGCTCGAAACGGCCAACGATGCTTTGTGTCTCGATGGCTCCCGCGATTCCTGCAATGGCACCTCCTGCGACCATGGCGATGACAACAGTCAGCTTGACCGGCATCCCGGCATACCAAGCGGCATTCTTGTTCTTGCCGACAGTCTCTATTCGAAAACCTGAGGTGGTATTACCCAGAAACCACCACATCCCATATGCGATGGCGACTGCGATGAAGAAGCCGAATGGCAGTCCCAGGAAGTCGGGGATCCGTGCGCTTTCGTTGATCTCTGGAGTCCTTGTTAGCGGTTGATCCGGCTCCTTGAACGGACGTGAGGCTAGGAAGTCTGCAAGTGCGATGACGATACTGTTGAGCATGATGGTCGTGATGACCTCATGGACACCGCGATATGCCTTGAGCGCACCCGCGATGAATCCGACGAGTGCTCCGAAGAAGGCGCCAAAAAGTATGGCTACAGGGATGTGGATCAAGGTCGGCAGATCCAAGGCATAGCCGGCCCATGCGGAAGCCAGTGCCCCTGAGATCAACTGCCCTTGCGCCCCGATATTGAAGAGGCCGGCACGTAGACCGATGGCCACGGCGAGTCCACTGAGGATCAATGGAGTTGCTTTCGCCAACGTGGTCGCTATCCCATCCCAGGAACCAAAGGCCGTGCTGAATAGGGCTGTGTAAGCGGTGACCGGATTGATGTCCTGTACGTAGACGAGGATTCCACCGAAGAAGAGCGCGACCGCTACCGAGAGAAGTGGAATCGCGAATGATCCGAAATCAATGCGCGGCTTCTGCATCAGCGACCTTCTCTTGAAAATGTTGAGATACGGAATTCGATGAAGCGTAGTGTGCAAAAGGGAGGCGTTTCAATACGCCCCCCTTTTGTCACATCAATGCTCACACTCTGACGAATGTGAGATTTGTACCTTAGAGAGTTACTCCGGTCTTGACGGCTCCGCTAAGAACCTTTGGAGTTATCGCCTTCACCTTCTTCTGGACAGATGCTGGCACCTTGCTTGATAGGCCATGGTAAGGAGCAAGACCAACTGCACCAAAGACGTTGCCGCCCTTGAATGTGCCTGCCTTGGCGGACTTGATGATGTCCGCTACACCCTTGTCAATCAACTTCATCGCTGAAGTGACCAAGCATGGGCGTGCCTCTGGCAACGTGTTCCACTGATCGGAGTCAACTCCGATGCAGAAGACACCCTTCTTCTTCGCAATACGAAGAAGCGCGCCGTTTCCGGTGTTTCCACCAGCACCGAAGATCACGTCAAAGCCCTGAGAGAGCAACTGCTGTGCGGTTGCTGCACCCCATGCTGGATCATTGAACGCATTGTCTGGTGCGTGATAGATCAGACGAGTCGCTGGGTACTTCTTCTTCAGTTCCTTGGCAGCGTATGCGACACCGTTTCGGTATCCCTCGCCGAAGTAACGGACTGGTGGAACAGTGTCAGTGCCGAGTACTGCTCCGGTCTTGCCCGTCTTGGTGAGGTGACCTGCGAGATAACCAGCAAGGAATCCTGCCTTATCTTCTGGGAAGACAAGACCTGCGAGGTTGGTCACGGCAGTTCCTTGGAACTGGTCAACACCAATGAACTTCACCGTTGGATACTGGGCTGCAGCAGTGGTGATCGCTTCAGCCATCAAGAATCCGACACCAATGACGATGTCATATTTCTTACTGGTGAACTGTGCGATGTTGGCTGCATAATCCTTTGGATCGGTGGTCTCGATGTACTTGGCGAAACCTCCGACTGCCTTTGCGCCATTCTTTGCTCCGGTCCACGCGGACTGGTTGAATGACTTGTCATCAACCTTGCCTGTATCGGTGACGAGACCGATGCAGAGCACGGTGCCTTTTCCGCAATCAGCTTCTGTCGCTGCTTTCGAAGGTGCAGCAAAACCTAAGGTTGCAAGTGCAACTGCAGCCATGACGGCTGTAATGCGCTTGATCATGAATCTCCTCTCAAAGGTCCGCCGTTGTCTTTCGACTCGACGGGGTAACCGATCGATTAACAATCAGAAGGGAAGGCATCGTGAGAGCGACGCGAATGATTGTGTGCGTGAATCCTAGGGTTGAGGGATGAACTTTCCGGTGCACGGCGCATCACGGAATGATTACGGATGTGGTGGAGAGGTAAGGCTCAAGTAAAGGTTGAAGGCTTAGGCGACGCAGCGTGTTCGCCGAGGCGTTGCGAATTTCTTGCTGAGCTCCTCAAGTTCGACCGAAACTTGGGTGCGGATCGCTTCCTCGCTTCCAAGGAGTGAAGTCAAGGCTTTGATCGATGCCTTGAGATCGGCAGCTTCCTTATCCAGTTCGATCTTAGAGACCTTGGTGAGGCGCCTTAGAGGCATGTCCAAGATATATGTGGCCTGTTCATCGTCGAGCTTGAAAGTCTTGATGAGAGATGCTTTTGCGACAGTGGCATCTTCGCTACCGCGGATGATCTTGACCACCTTATCGATGTCGACGATCGCCTTGAGTAAGCCCTCGACCAATCGCAATCTCTCCTCTGACTTACGTTTACGGTAGATCGACCGACGTCTGACCACGTCGATTCGGTGCGAGATGAAGACGTCAAGGAGCTCTTTCAATCCGAGAGTACGTGGTTTGCCATCGACGAGGGCAACTGCATTGATCGCGAATTGATCCTCGAGCGGTGAGAGTTTGTAGAGCTGCTCCAGGACCTTCTCCGGCTCATAGCCGTTCTTGATCTCGATGACGACTCGGGTGCCATTCTGGCCATCAGAGAGGTCGATGATGTCGGAGATCCCTTGGACCTTCTTCGACTTCACAAGTGTCGAGATGCGCTCGACCACCTTCTCTGGTCCGATCGTGAAGGGGAGCTCGGTGATAGTCAGACCCTGCTTGCGACTTGAGACCTTTCCGATCTCAACTGTCGCGCGAAGTTGGAAGGAACCTTTGCCAGTGTTGTAGGCATCGAGTACACCTTCGAGGCCATGGATCTCACCCCCGGTCGGAAAGTCCGGACCAGGAATGAACTTCATCAACTGCTTGAGCGTCGCCTTCGGATTCTCGATCAAGTACCGGGTCGCGGCGATGACTTCACCCAGGTTATGTGGCGCCATATTGGTAGCCATGCCGACAGCGATACCGCTGCCACCGTTGACCAGGAGATTCGGGAAGGCTGCGGGAAGGACGAGAGGTTCGAGGAGTTGTCCGTCGTAGTTTGCACCGAAGTCGACCGTCTCCTCATCCGCCTCATCGACCATCGCCATCGCAGCGGAAGCAAGACGCGCCTCTGTGTAACGCATGGCAGCCGGACCGGCATCGAGCGAGCCGAAGTTTCCATGTCCATCGACGAGCGGAAGTCGCATCGAGAAGTTCTGTGCCATACGGACCAATGCGTCATAGATCGCACCATCTCCATGAGGATGGAGCTTTCCCATAACTTCACCGACGACTCGTGCACTCTTGACGTGACCGCGATCAGGTCGTAATCCCATCTCCACCATCTGATGGAGGATCCTGCGATGAACCGGCTTCAAACCGTCGCGTGCGTCTGGCAAAGCTCGGGAGTAGATGACCGAGTAGGCGTACTCCAAGAAGGAATCCGACATCTCGGAAGCGACATCGATATCGACGATGCGTCCTGCATCCTCGCCCGGCTTGGGACCTTGGACCTTCTGCTTACTGATTTGTTTGGTCGATTGCTTCGGCACGGGGTGGATTCTGCCCTGCTCCGGCAAGAATCATGGGGATTTGCGTGGGCGTGCGCCGATGACTTGCACACATCGCCCCGCCATCTCATTTCCGCCCTTGAGCGAGGCAAGAAGATCACGTTCCTTGATCCACTCCGCGATGAATCCGGCAGCAAAACTATCTCCAGCCCCGGTGGTATCTATCGGATCCTTCCGCGGCTGTCGGTCGCTGACGATCTGACGTGAGTTGCTATCGATTGCGACTGCGCCGGACTCATTTCGCTTCACAACGACGATCTCTGCATGGTGCGTCAACGATGTGAGCACTTCCTCCAAAGGCGCGCTCTCACTTGCTGCCAAATATCTGGCCTCCGATTCATTGAGCACCATCACTGTGCTGCGGGGAAGAGTCGAGATGACAGTACTGTGATCCGCGAAGGTCGACATGGTGCCGACAGATGCTGGATCGAAGATGATGGGGATGCCAGCCCGATCTAGTGCATCGAAAATTGCTAGGACTCCACCATGTGATCTCTTATTGAAGAGCGCGTACCCGGATAGGTAAGCGACTTGTAAACCTTCGAGAGGAGGAAGGTCCGCCACCGAAAGTCCTGCGTTCGCGCCGGAATCGGGGAACATGGTTCGTTCACCACTTCGATCGACCAAGACCACGACGGTTCCGGTAGCAAGCTCTGGGATGGTGCGCACATGACAGGCGACCCCATCAGCCTCCAACTCAGAGATGAGAGCAGTACCAACGGAATCGCTGCCAATTCGTGCGAGTAACTCTGGCTTCGCAGCAGTCGTCGCAAGCCATGATGCGACATTCGCTGCAGTACCTCCACCGCGTGTGATGACTTGGGATGGAGTGTCACTGCCATATCGAAGACCTTGGAGTGCATGCTCGCCTCCATCGATCTCCAATTTCACGATCACATCGAGGGCGATGTCGCCGATACAGAGGATGCGGCCACGACTGGTATCTCTCTCCATCATCGAGCGCTGTAACTCACCGCGATCTTCGCCGCAAGACGGGCGTTCTCCTTGATGATCTCGGTGTTGACGCGGAGCGATTCGCCCTCGCTATTGCCATGGAAGAACTCCAGCAAGAACGGTGTGACGGCCTTACCGACGATGCCATTGGCTTCGGCCCGCTTCATCCCTTCGGTTAGGAGGCGATGGTGCTTCTCGGGATCCATGGGATGGGATGTCGGTTGGGCGACGATGAGAGCTGCCTCATGGGTTCGATGTCGCATCACCTCTGCGATCGCATCACTGCTCTCGAGGCGATACTCCAACGGGAATCCGCTATCGGCCAGATAGAAGCCGGGGAACCGATCCGTTCGATATCCGATGAGAGAGATACCAAGAGTCTCAAGTCGCTCCAGAGTGGCTGGAATATCAAGGATCGACTTCACACCAGCACAGACCACGGTGATCGGAGTCTTCGAAAGCTGCGTTAGGTCAGCAGATTCATCGAAACTCGTCGAAGCGCCGCGGTGTACGCCACCAAGACCACCGGTTGCGAAGGTGGAGATACCGGCACGCCAAGCGAGATAGGCAGTCGATGCGACGGTCGTCGCAGCTGACTTTCCTTGTGCGATAAGGATCGGCAGGTCACGTGTCGATGCTTTGGTGATGTCATCTCGCTCCGCGAGCTCCACCAGCGAGTGGTCCTCGAGACCGATGTGAACGTGACCATCGATGAGCGCGATGGTTGCCGGGGTTGCACCTTCAGCTCGGACGATCTCCTCGACTTCACGAGCGACCTGGAGATTGCTCGGGCGAGGTAAGCCATGAGCGATGATGGTCGATTCCAAGGCGACCACGGGGCCAGCCTTCTTCAAGGCGATCTCGACTTCTGGTGAAGTGACGAATTCCATTCTTCCGCTGACCGATTCCTTCCGTCGCCGCTCGGGCTTTCTGCAGAGATCCAACCCTTTGGTTGATGCCCGCAGAGCGGTAAGTCTTTCATGAAGTTGGGAACTGGCAAGATTGCGATGTGACCGCCGAGCGTGGACTTGCCGATCTGACTCGCTCGGTCTTCGCGTCACTTGGCCTTGGAATCGATAATCCGCTCGAAATCGCACCCACTCGAGGATCAGATGTCGTGATGCTGATCGATGGGTTCGGCTCATTCATCTTCGATGAATATGCAACTGCGATCCCGATCATCTCGCAAGAGTCGGAGCCCTATCTCGCCTCACTTCGTTCCTACTTTCCCACCACCACCGTCACGAATCTGACCAGTCTTGGAACCGGACAGTTGCCATCCGTGCATGGCATGGTCGGTTACACGATGCGGATCCCTTTTGCGAGTGAAGGAACGCCACAACTTCTCAATGGTTTGAAGTGGGATCCGAGGATCGATCCACTGACCTGGCAACGCGAAGTGACGCTCTTCGAGCAAGCAATGACAGTCGGCATCGACGTCTTCCACATCGCTTCCAAGCGCTACGAAGGAAGTGGCTTCACCGAAGCCGCGCTACGGGGTGCGCGCTATCTCCCGGCACAGAGTGATGACGAGATCGTAGGAGCTTTGGAAGAGTCAACGAAGCGTGGCCCGTCATTTACCTACCTCTATCTCAACGATGTGGACGAAGCAGGTCATGGCTATGGCGTCGGATCGAATAAGTGGTTAGGAGCACTACAACGCATCGATAACTTGGTGAAGCGAGTCATTGCGATTCTGCCAAAAGGATCTCGACTCTGGATCACCGCCGACCATGGGATGGTAAATGCGGGCGAGAAGGTTGTTCTCGGTCTCGACAATCCGCTTCTCGAAGAGGTGGTGCTTCTCGGAGGTGAGCCACGGGCTAGACATCTCTATCTGACTGGCAACACTTCGGGGGAGGTTAGCGTCGATGACTTGGAAGCGAGAGTGGAGCGAGTCCGGAGACGTTGGAGCGAATTCTTCGGAGATCGCATCTCGCTTCTCCGAGCATCGGAGGCCTATGGTGAACGGATCGAAGCCGGAATCAAGGCCCGAATCGGTGACATCATCGCGATACCGACCGATGACACAGTACTGATCGAAGAAGAGCGGCAGGAAATGCAATCTCGGATGGTCGGTCATCATGGAGCGATGACGAGGATCGAGAGTGCGATTCCGCTACGCTGCTTTGCGATCTAGAACTCTTCGCGTAGCGAGCGAGTGAAGAGGACGATGAGGGAAGTCGCACTCAGGATGATCGCTAGAACGATGTAGGTGCCACCGACTCCGAATGACTCGACTGACCATCCTGCTAGGACCATGCCAAGTGGTGGCGCTGCGTAGAAGGTCGCCAGTTGAACCCCGAAGACTCGCCCTTGCTCACTCTCGTCGATGCGTTCTTGGATCAGGGATGTGATCAAAGGGTTGAAGGGCCCCCAGAACAACCCGAGAGCGAAGGCGCTGATCGACAAGATCGCGATGGGAGGCAGTAGCGCCATCGGCACGATGCTCACTGCAGTTCCGATCATGACGAACCGCACCATGGTGCGCCGCTTCATCCTCTTGCTGAGGAATCCATAACCGAATGACCCAATTGTTGATCCCGCCGCAAGGAGCGAGATGATGATTCCAAGTTGCGTTGGTGAACCCATCTCTTCGAAGTAGGTAGGAAGGATGATCGACTCGGTAGGGAGATACACGCCTGCAAGTATGAGAATCGCTATGGTGATCGTGCGAAGCAGCTTGTCCTGCCAGAGAGCGACGAAACCGCGGGAAAGGCTTCGCAATGTGACCTCAGGTTCGCTCACCTGGTCAGCGAGTTGATCACTAGAGCCTGATCTCCCATCGCCTTCAAGACGGATGACTGCGATAGCGATCGCGGAGATGAAGAAGAGTCCGCCAGCGACCCAGAACGAGTTGATTGCGCCGACGGTGGCGATCATCCATGCGCCGAGTGCCGGTCCTGCGATCCAACCTAGTCCGAAGACCCCATCATGGAAGCCATTGAGTTGTGATTGATCGATCCCGCTCGCTCTCGAAGCATCGACGAGAAGTGTCTTCCTCGCTGTGTAGCCGGCAGGGTCGAAGAGTGCGCCAAAGAAGGCCAGCAAGAGGATGGTGAGATTATCGAGGCCAATCCAGAGGTAGATCAGAGGAAAGGCGATCACGGAGACCGTGGAGAGCAGGTCAGAGATGACGCTGACCAATCTTCGTCCGAAGTGGTCGATGATCCAGCCGGCGATCGGAGAGATCAGAAGTGGTGGGAGTGAAGCGAGTGCGACGACGATGCCTGCGAAAAGCGGAGAGTCTGATTCTTCGAGGATGAGCCAGGGGATGGAGATCGTGACCATCGCATTCCCGAGGCCGGAGGCGAGATTCGCAGTCTGCAAGAGTAGAGCAGGCAGGATACGTCGGGAGGGCTTCACGGCGTGACGCTAGTGGAGTAGGGCAGGGAAGTTGAAACTAGAGCGAGCTCGTTGCCAAAACTCCTGCGAAGATCTGCCAGGCGAGTGCAGATTTCGCTACGAATGAGAGCGTGATGTAGGTACGTTCGCCGACGAGATAGTCAGCGAATCGTCTGATCCTCTTGTATTGCAGCCATTGCACGATGGCGAACGAATTGAAGAAGAGGAAGAGCGAGAAGACGACACCATAGACGAAGCCTGGTGCTTCACCTGAGCCTCCTGGAGAGAAGAGCAACCAGAACATCGCAATCCACGGGACGATACCTGCGATGCAGCCAAACCAGAAGGGAAGGAGACCTCCCTTGCCTGGCTCTTCGTACTTCTCCTGCAACCAACCGAAGAGGATCATCGCGACATTGACGCCCGCGATAGCGATCAGTGCGATCACATCCCAGACCGCATTGATGAGCGAGATAAGTACGATCATCAGCGTCGACGAGATGGCGTATTCGATCCAACGTGCGATGTTGCGCTGATTGCGGAGGTCTTCGGAGTAACCCTTGAATCCGGGGCCGACGATCCAGAGATGAGCCAGTGCGCTCAGCAGCGAGAAGGCCGCGACACCGAGGGCGATCGGAAAGTCGAAGAGTGCGACGCTTTCGAAGTCCGCTCCCGGAACAGGTGCGTCCTTGAGATAGTTGACTGAGACCGGCAACGCGAAATCGTTCGCCAGGGCGAGGATCGCGATTGCTTGGACGAGATGGAAGATACCGGCGATCAGGTTGTAGCGACGAAGGCCATTGAGGCGTTCCGCAGGGATTTGGATCGGTGTCGAGGCTGCCACGAGCTCTCCTTAGGCCTGTCCTATTCGGACTTTGGGTCGTTCTTTCTGGTGCCGAACATGATGTCGTCCCATGAGGGAATCGAAACCTTGCGAGTCACGCCATCGCGCCGTGCATCGCTTGGAATCTGCTCATCACCCATATCGAGCAAGAGTTCATCACCTTCGCCGGAATCATCGTCAATATGTGAGGTGCTCACATCATCCACTGCCTCATCAAGATCATCGGAGTCGGTGTAACCAGCATCGAACTCTCTAGCCTCACTCGGTGTGAGGCGATGAAGTGGTGACGGACTCTCTGAAGCCGGGGTGGGAGTAGGAGTGCTTCGGATCGAAATCAAGCGTGGCGGTGCTTCTTCGCCGCGGATCGGACGGACGATCGCATCGACCGGAGCGGGCTCCTCATCCATGATCCATCGCGCACCGTCATCATCGCTCTCAATTCGACGCTTGACGCTCTCAAAGCGCCAGGCCGCTGAACCTTTGCCGTCACGAGTCGGATACTCAAGGATGATCTGCCAGGTTCCGTCGTCATTACGGTAGGCGTTCCATTCACAACTCTTCATCTCTACGCCGCGCGGCGACAACTTCTCGGTGATCACTTCAAGGAGAGTGGATTTGAGTTTCTTGAGTTCACACTTTTGCGCCAGGGAGATGATGTAGGAGCGCTCCTGCAGGATCGGTTGTGAATATCGCTCGACCTTCTCCAACGAGACATTGCCGTGCTGCGAGATGCTCTCCATGCTCTCGCCGGCGCGAAGACGGGCTTGGATCTCCTTGATTGAGATCTCAGATTCTGCGTCACCGCTCACAGAATGGAGTTGGGTTCGATTCTGGGATGACGTGGGCTGGTTGACGAGACTCCTCAGGTGATCCGTGATGCGAAGGGAGAAGGAGTTGCCATCTAGATCGTGGAGCTCAAGGGAGTCGCCATCTGCGCTTCGCCCCACTGTGCGGAGATCCTTCGAATGATCCCTGTACTCGTCGTTCATTGGAGCCAAGGGTGCCACATCGACCCAGAGATCGGGGTGAGGCGAGGAGATAGGTGTCTCGATTGAGGAACTGCGAGAGGATAAGGGTGTGAACGAGAGTTCGAAGTTACTGGAATTGGCGCTTCAGGTCGCGAAAGAGGCGGGTGCTTTCCTGCGGAATAGACCGGATGGTTTCAGCATCGAGACCAAGTCCACTGCTATCGATATCGCAACGCAGATGGATCGCGAGGCCGAGGAATTGATCGTCTCGAGAATCCTGACTTCGCGCCCTGACGATGGCATCATCGCAGAGGAAGGGGCAGCACGTCCGAGTAAGTCAGGGTTGACCTGGGTCATCGATCCGCTCGATGGCACCGTCAACTATCTCTACGGACTTGCCGGTTGGTGCATCTCGATCGCATGCAAGGACTCGAATGGCACCGTCGTCGGAGTCGTCCATGCGCCGACATTGGAGGAGACGACCTGGTGGGCTTGCCGCGGGGAAGGTGCGTTCAGGAATGGTGAGTCGATACATGTTGGTGAAGAGAGCGAACTCGAACGCGCATTGATCGGAACAGGTTTCGCCTATTCGATGGAGTTGCGTAAGGATCAAGTGCGAGTGATCAATGACCTCTTGCCGCAATGTCGAGATATCCGAAGACTTGGCGCGGCAGCGGTCGATCTCTGTCATGTCGCCTCCGGAACTCTCGACGCCTATTTCGAAGTCGGTTTGAAGGAGTGGGACAAGGCTGCTGGAGCTTTGATCATCGCGGAGGCAGGGGGAGTTGTTTCAGGTGGCGAAAGCGAGTCCTCACGATTGGTGGCTGCTAACCCAGCCCTCCACCAGCGATTGACGGGCTTTTTGAGCGCCTATCGATAGCCCTCGAAGGGCGATTCGCTCTCTCACCCTCCTCTGTGGCAGGATACGCAGGCTAAAGAACACGTCTTGTCTTCGAGTGAAATCCAGAGGTTGCCATGAACGTCCTTGATTCTGTTGATGTCGCGTCGCTGCGAAAGGATGTACCTGCATTCCGCCCCGGAGATGAACTGAAAGTCCACGTTCGAGTCATCGAAGGCAACAAGAGCCGTGTCCAGGTCTTCCAAGGAATCGTCATCGCTCGCCAAGGTTCTGGCGTTCGCGAGACCTTCACCGTCCGAAAGATCTCCTATGGTGTCGGAGTCGAGAGAATCTTCCCTGTCCATGCACCAGTGATCGAGAAGATCGAAGTCGTTCGTCGCGGAGAGGTTCGTCGAGCCAAGCTCTACTTCCTCCGAGATCTCCGAGGTAAGGCTGCGAAGATCCGTGAGCGTCGTGGCGCTGAGGAACTCGTGCCATCTACTGGTGCGGCAGTCACCGAGGCTGAAGTTGCAGCCGTCCTTGATGAGGTTCCAGCCATCGTTGAAGAGACTCCAGCAGAAGCAGTGGCTTCGACCGATCAGGCAGTCGCGGAAGAGAACACGAGCGAGAACGCCGGCGAGAACAAGGCCTAGAGCGCTCGCGCTTTCCTCGCCTCCCTCTTCATGAGCGCGCAACGCAGGGGATCCCTCCTTCGGGAGTTGCCGATTCTGGTTGCGATTGCAGTCATCGTCTCTATCATCATCAAGACCTTCTTGGTCCAGTTCTTCTATATCCCATCGGGTTCGATGGAGAACACTCTCCTTGTCAATGATCGCGTCGCCGTCAACAAGCTCGGCAACTTCTTCTCCGAAGTCGATCGAGGTGATGTCGTCGTCTTCCGCGATACCGCAGGGTGGCTTCCTGAGGACTCTGGTGACTTCGGCACAGGCATCAGGGAGCGAGTCCGTGAAGCGCTGGTATTCATCGGAGTCTTGCCGGATCCTGCGAAGCAATATCTCATCAAGCGAGTAATCGGCGTCGCCGGCGACAAAGTGGTCTGCTGCGGCGAAGATGGTCGCCTGACCATCAATGGTGTCTCAATCGAAGAGCCCTACATCTTCCCGGGCGACAAGGCGAGCGAGTCCGAATTCGATGTAACAGTCCCGGACGGCTTCGTCTGGGTGATGGGGGATCATCGTGCTGCCAGCGCTGATTCACGTTTCCATCTCGACGATGCCAACAAGGGTTTCGTCCCACTCTCGGCTGTCACAGGACGGGCCTTTGCGATCGTGTGGCCAATCAAGAACGTCACTTTCCTATCGCGCTACGAAGGACTCGTATCGGATGCGCCCACGGGAGATTCAGAGAAGTAAGTGGGAGTCTCATGGATCGAGGACTCGCTCTTCGCACATGAATTGAAGGTCATCGCCGGTGTCGATGAGGCTGGGCGTGGAGCATGTGCCGGACCACTCGTCGCTGCTGCTGTCGCACTCGATCACACTGCCTCGCAGAGATTGTTGGCTCTCTTGGGTGACAGAAAGCGCGGATCACTCACACTCGATAGCAAGGCAATGAGTGAGAAGGATCGTGACTCTCTCTACTCCCAGATAGAAGATCTGGCGGTCGCAATCGAAGTGGTCATCATCGAAGCTGACGAGATCGATCACTTTGGCTTACAGGCGATGAACGAGGGCGCGATGCGCCGGTCGATCTCCCAACTGGCTACAAAGGTGGACTATGCACTCACCGATGGATATCCGATCGAGGGTCTTGCGATGCCATCTCTTGCGGTCTGGAAGGGAGATGCAGTCTCGCTCTCGGTGGGGGCCGCCTCCATCATCGCAAAGGTGAGGCGCGATCGGATCATGGTCGAACTCGATGGAAGATTCCCGGGTTATGGATTCGCCTCTCACAAGGGTTATTCATCGAAGGCGCACATGGATGCGATCAAGAAACTTGGAGTGTTGCCGATCCATCGTCGGTCCTACTCCAACGTCGCCAAGTTGATCGCTCGATGATGCACAGCCTCTAGCGGTCCACATTCACTCCTGACCAAGAACAATCTTCGGTCTCGCCGTTACAGGATCGCCACATGGCGAAGAGTCAACAGGCGCGGATCGTCGGACTGATCGGCGAGGCGATCGCCGAGCGCTATCTCAATGACACTGGTTTAGCTGTGATCGAGCGCAATTGGCGCTGCGATGAAGGGGAGATCGACCTGATCGCCCGAGACACCTTTGGTGATAATCCCGGTGAGATCGTCTTTGTGGAAGTGAAGACCCGCACGAGTGGCCGTTTTGGCATCGGCAGCGAAGCGATCACGCCAGAGAAGTATCGCAGGCTTCATCATCTCGCTCGACGATGGTGCAGGGCGCGAGGGATCATCGGTGACTATCGGATCGATGTCATCTCCATAGATGACTTGGTCCTACCAACGATGCGCCATCTTCGACGGGTGATTCTGTGATCGGGCGGACTCAGTCTGTCGCCCTCCATGGGATCGATGGTGAGATTGTCACCGTCGAAGTCGACATCGCACCCGGAATCCCCTCATTCACACTCCTTGGGTTACCAGACTCGGCGCTACAGGAATCACGTGAGCGAGTGCGAAGTGCATTGGCGAACTCGGGATACCTCTGGCCCCAATCGCGGATCACGGTCTCACTCTCACCCGCATGGCTTCCCAAGACTGGTTCCAGTTTCGACCTACCGATCGCGATCGCGATCTTGATCGCTGATGGGAAGTTGAACAACGAGTTGGTTGAGGGAATCATCATCCTGGGCGAACTCTCGCTTGATGGTCGGTTACGACCATCTCGCGGAATCGTCCCTGCACTCCTTGCAGCACATCACCACGGCCGAGAGCGCGCACTCTTGCCAGCTGGAAATCTCACTGCAGCAACCTTGATCAAGGAGATCGAGGTCTTTCCGGCACGGACACTTCGAGAAGCCATCGCGATCCTCTCCGGCAATATTCAAGAGGGACTCTTCGCAGGAGGAAGCGATGAATTTGATGCGATCACATCGAATACAGATCCGAGTGATGAAGCCTCGACTCTCCTCGATTTCTCGGATGTAGCCGGACAGGGACCTGCGATCGACTTCCT
>JACCDG011077320.1_pt1 | contig 17298 bp, 6 predicted proteins | sample 7442471 | NCBI WGS metagenome assembly JACCDG01 (sample SAMN15323444, study PRJNA562643) | freshwater metagenome | isolation source: river surface water | place: USA:Blue River Watershed | collected 2017-08-17 | reverse complement strand
GTACATGCACTGCAGCTACGCCGACCCCGCCGATAAGCACGACATTAAAAAAGCCATCAATAGCCTCATCAAACGCAAACTCATCCTGAATGGTTTTCACGATTGGGACGCTGCCGCCTACAAGCCGAAGAAAACAGGTAAACCCGTTTTGTTGGTGGTGTTGGAATGGTTCACCAGCGGGCACTCGATCTACCGCACCCACTCGCTCACCATGGAGGCCGCACGCGAGCACTTTCATGTGGTGGCCATGGCTTATGACAACTGCACCGACGAAACCACCCGCAAAGTGTTCGACGAAGTGGTCGTCATCCCGCGCAACAACAGCTTGCTCGATCAGTTGCGCCAAATTCAGCAAGAAGCCAAAAAGCGCAAAGCCAGCGTGTGCTACATGCCCAGCGTGGGCATGTTCCCGCTCACCATGTGGCTGACTAATTTGCGCGTGGCGCCTTTGCAGCTCATGGCCTTGGGCCACCCCGCCACCACCCATTCACACGCCATTGACTACGTGGTGGTGGAAGAAGACTATGTGGGCAGCGATGCCTGCTTCAGCGAAAAACTGCTCAAGCTCCCCAGCGACGGCATGCCGTATCGGCCTTCGGCTGCAGCCGAGGGCATCAAGGTCATCGTCAAACCGCGCTTGAACCCTGACGTGGTGCAAATTGCCATGTGCGCCACCACCATGAAGCTCAACCCCAAGTTCTTACACACGTGCGCACGCATCGTGCAGGAATGCCCGGTGCCGGTTCATTTTCGTTTCTTGATTGGCCAAGCCCAAGGCTTGACCTACCCCAATGTGCAGCGCGTGGTGGCGCAGTACTTGGGCGACCATGTCACCGTCTATCCGCATCAAAACTATGTGGCTTATATGGACATCATTGCGGGCTGCGACATGTTCATCAATCCCTTCCCCTTTGGCAACACCAACGGCATCATCGACACCATCAGCGCAGGCTTGGTAGGCATTTGCAAAAGCGGGCCCGAAGTGCATGAGCACATTGACGAAGGCTTGTTCCGTCGCCTCGGGCTGCCCGACTGGATGATTGCCCAAACCGAAGACGACTACGTGCGCGCCGCCGTGCGACTCGCCACCAACCACCAAGAGCGTGTGGCCTTGCGTCAGCAGCATTCTGGTGAAGGCAAGGTGGATGTGTTGTTTCAAGGGCGAGCACACATCATGGGTGAAAAGATTTTGGAATGTCTGACTTCCTTGTAAAACTGCTGGCACCGCAACGCACCACGCATGTGGTCGATGTGGGCGCGAATCCGATTGACGGCGACCCGCCCTACAAACACATGCTGGCGCAAAGCTTGTGCAGCGTCACCGGCTTTGAACCCCAAGCCGATGCCCTGGCGAAACTCAACCGCAAAAAAGGCAGCTTAGAAACCTATTTGCCCTATGTCATCGGACGTGGTGGCCCGGCCGAGCTCAAAGTGTGCCGTTACCCCGGCTGGACCAGCTTGCTCCAGCCGCGACAAGCCGCTTTGCAGGTGTTTCCGCAGTTTCAAAGCAACGCCAGCGTGACCTCGTATGTGCCTGTGCACACCCATCGCTTGGACGAGGTGGCTGAGCTTGCGCCTTTTGACTTTTTTAAAATTGATGTGCAAGGCGCCGAGCTCGATGTGTTTGAACGAGCGCGTCAACACTTGCAACACGCAGTGGCGATTCAAACCGAAGTCTCGTTCGTGGCGCTTTACGAAGGACAGCCCACTTTTGGCGTGATTGACCAAACCTTGCGCAGCATGGGCTTTGTGCCGCATTGTTTTGCTGGCGTTAAAAACTGGCCCATCGCCCCGTTGGGCATGCCGCAGGGAGAGGGCGCGCCACCGCCGCATCAATTGCTAGAAGCCGATGTGGTGTATGTCAAAGACTTCATCGATCCCGTCACGATGAACAGCGAACAACTCAAACACTTGGCCCTGCTCATGCATCACTGCTATGCCAGTGTGGATCTGGTGGGCCGTTGCATCGACTTGCTGCAGCGCCAATCTGCTGTGCCTGCTGACACCTTGCAGCGTTATGTTGATCACCTCAATCAAGGTAGCCAGCTCAGCGCAAGTCCAGCACCACACCTTCCACCTGAGCCAGAGAAATTGAGCCAGATGAACCTAGAGTTGTAATCGCTGCCGCCAACACGGTTTGCATTTCTTGGCGTGCCAAGTTTTTGGATGCTTCAGTCTCCGCCAAAATCACAATGCGCTTGCCAATCATGGCACCTTGGTAAGGCACCATTTCGCCGCGATCGTTGTTCACGATGAAGGTTTTGAAATTACCCGTGAAACGAATGGCGGTCGCTGTCAACTTGGGTGTGTCAGGCGACGAAGTCATCTGAATGCGGATGTCGTTGGCCTGCTCGTCATAAGCCATGCCAATGTTGGAGACCCGGTTGTCACCCAGGACCGACACTGGCAGCACCCCAGTGGTGGCGGCTGTGGTGGCGGGTTGAATGGGCGGTGTGCTCGCGCCCGATTGCGTCTGTGTCTGCGGCAAAGCAGTGGGCGCCACCATGGCCACGGCAGTTGCTGTGGTGGCTGCGGCAGCGGGTGCAGCCAGCGGGGTTGTGGCTGGTGCGTTGGACTCGAGAATGGGGGCGCGGATTTGCGTCATGAGCGCCAAGGCTTTTTGGCTACTCATGGCATCGTCGTCATCGTCGGAGCTGGCTTTGTTCACCTGCGTAACTTCAGGCGGACTGAACACGGGCATTGCCAATGGCGTTGCCACTTTCACGAGCGCAGGTGGCCAGGTGAAGATGGGGGGTTCGATGGATTTGGCCAAGGCCGCAGTGTCGACAGGCGTTACGGGCGATGACGTGGGTGTAGGTGTAGGTGTAGGTGTAGGTGTAGGCGCTGCTGCAATGATGTCCGCCCAGGTGTTGCTTTGCGACTGGATGTTGTAGTTGCCCACATCTGCACCTTGGTACAGGCTGCTCAACGCCACCACCTTGTGTGTGCCCACGTCTTTGTCTGCAAAAACACCGGTGGCAGATACCGTGAGGCTATCGCCGGCTACCAAGCCCATGGCCACCAGCGCGTTGTGGCTGAGCGCCGTGACATCCACGGTGGCTGCCGTGTTGCCGTCATACACCTTGTTGGCGGCGGTGATGCCCGCAATCGTCAGTGACCGCTTGCTGATGGTGGCGTTGGCGCTCGTGGATGCGGTGACGTTGTAGTTGCTCAGGTCTGAGCCCCCAAAGGTGTTACTCAAAGTGACGGTCTTGTTGCTGCCCACATTTTTGTCGACAAACAAGCCGGTGCTAGCCACCGTCAGGTTGTCGCCTGCCACCATGCCAGCACTGACCAAGGCCGCATTGTTAAGACTCGACGTGTTGACCACTGCCGTGGTGTTGCCGTCATAGACCTTGCTGTCTACGGAGATGCTTGTCAGGCTCAACGATCTTTGTGTGATGCTGGCGTTCGTGCTCGCCTGTGAGGTGATGTTGTAGTTGCCTACATCTGCACCGCTGTAGTTGTTGGTCAAAGTCACCGTTTTACCGGCACCCACATTCTTATCGGCAAACAAACCGGTGGTTGCCACGGTGATGTTGTCACCCGAAATCAAACCCATGCCCACCAACGATGTACCGTTGACAGCACTGGTGTTCACCACGGCCGTCAGGTTGCTGTCGTACACCTTGTTGTCGGCCGTGATGCCGGTGATCGTCAACGATTTCTGGCTCACATTGGCCGTGGTGTTAGCTTGTGAAATGATGTTGTAGTTCCCCGCATCTGCTCCGCTGTAGCTGCTGGTCAGGATCACGGTTTTGTTCGTGCCGGCGTTTTTGTTGCTGAACACACCTGTGGCAGACACGGTGATGTTGTCGCCGGACAGCATCCCCATGCTCACCAGCGAGGTGCTGTTGAGCGCCGACACGTTGACCTCGGCGGTCGTGTTGCCGTCGTACATCTTGTCGCTGGCCGTGATGCCAGTGATACTCACATCCTTGGCCGTGATGTTGGCCGTGGTGTTGGCCACGATGCTTTGAAGTGCGTAGTTGCCCGCATCGGTGCCGCTCAGACTGATGTTGGACACACTGACCGTTTTGTTGGCGTCTGCATTTTTGTTCGCAAAGCTTGCGTTGCTGTAGAAGAAACTGACGTTGTCGTTCAACACCAAAGCGCTGGCGTTCAGCGTCACGGTGGCATTGGCGTTGCCGTCGTACACCTTGTTTGCTCCGGTGGCCGCCACCGTCATGGCCTTGGTGGTGACAGTTTGTGTACCCACCACCACCACGGTGTTGTTGAAGTTGGCGCCATTGAACTTTTGCAGCCCCGTCGCTTCAATGTTGTAAATGCCAACCGCTGTGTTGTTGGAGGCAGAGCGTTGTGAGGCCAAGACGGTGGGCGTCAAGGTCATCGTCGCGCCGCCGCTGTTGCCCAAACCATCGTCCACGGTGACCAGGTTACCCACTGTGTTCACAGTTAAGTTATACAGGGTGCTGCCGTTGTAGACATATTGCGCACTGCCCACTACCAAATTGGCTGCGTCGCCGTAGGTGGTGTTCACATTGTTCACGCGTACCAGCAGTTGGTCGGCGCCTGCCACAGTGAAGTTGCCTGTTTGCACCGTGATGTTGTAGTTGCTGTTGCTCACGGTGCTGTTCAGGGTGAGTGCATTGGCATACACACCCGCCGTGCCCTTTTGGGTGGCATTCAAGGTGGTGGTGATGTTAGGCACACCGGGTGCGCTGGTGTTCGAGAAGGTCAAATTCGCGTTCGACTCACCCGGCACAAAGCCTTGGTAGCTCACCCCATTAAAGCCTGCCGTGTCTGAGGTGATGGTGAAGAACTGCGCATCGTCATTGACCTTGATTGTCAAATCTTTGGGCGTGATGGTGGCCGTCATGGGCGCCGGGGCGGTCAGCACATAGTTGCCAAGGGTGTTGCCGCTCAAACTCAAACCGGTGATGCTGACGTTTGCAGCAGTTGCCACATCTTTGCTGTTGTATGTGCCGACGGGTGTGCCTGTGATGGCTATACCATCACCGCTGTAAGGCTTGCCATCTATCCCAGTGCCGGTGCCGGCTGCTGATGCAGTTTGCAAAGTGGCCATGCCCAAAGGCGCAGCGACATTGCTACCGTCGTACACCTTGCTGTTTGCCACCGACAAGCCTGAAACAGTCAACGCCTTGGGCGTGATATTGGCCGTCATGGTGGCGTTGTTGACTAGGTAGTTGTTGGCGTCTAAGCCATTGAGCAGTATGCCAGAGACAGTCACATTCTTGTTGTTGGCTACATTTTTGTCGCTGAATACGCCCAGCGCTGCACTGGTGTTGAGCTGCACATCATCAAATCCCACCAAACCGTTTAAGCTACCAAACGAAGTCACACACGCCGTGGTGGTGGCGTCGTAGACCTTGTTGCTGACGCTCAAGCCGCTCAAGTTCAGCGCTTTGGGGGTGATGTTGGCTGTGGTGGACAACGTGGAATTGAGCAAGTTGTAGTTGCCCACGTCAGCGCCTGCGATGGTGATGTTTCCCACCGACACCGCCGTGCCGTTGGCTGCGTTCTTGCTGGCAAACACACCCAGGGCGTCGTTAGAGAGCGTCAGTGCGTCACCAGCGACCCGATTGGTGGTGAGGTTGAAGGTCGCTTGGGTATTGCCGTCGTACACCTTGTTGTCAGCTACCAAGGTAATGTTCAAGTCGCGCTTGGTGATGGTTTGGGTGCCCGCCACCGTCACACCGTTGAAGTTGCCCCCGCCCGTGCTCAGGTTGTTGTAGCCCACATTCCACAAACCTACTACCGTGTTGTTTGAGCCACTGAGCGTGGCATTGCTGAGTCCCAACTTGAAGCTTGCCGTGCCGCCCACGCCGTCATCCACCGCGTACACCCCGTTGGTCAACGTCAAGCTGGGCGTGAGGTTGGTGATGGTCACGTTGTCGGGCATCAAATACGACACGCTTGTCACATTGAAAGTGCTGGCATCGCCATAAACGCTGCTGCCATCGTTGACGCGAATGATCAGCTTCTGCGCGGGCACGATGGTGTAAGTGCCCGCACGAAAGCTGATGTTGTAGTTGTTGGCTGACAAGCCGCTGGGCGTTAACGCATAGGTACCCGCCGCATTGCCTGTGGGACGCGAAATATTCAACGTGCCGGTCAGCCCTGCCGTGGTGGTGTTTTCGTTGTTGACGAAACCGCTGTAGCTCACCCCTGCAAACGAACCCGATGCGGCAGACAGCGTGACAAAGTCGGCTGCGTCGTTGGCCTGAATGATCAAAGGTGCTTGGGTGATGTTGGCTACGGTGGAGGTGGGGTTGACCGTGCCCGAATAACCGGCCACCGCCCACGACGCGTTGTTCGACACGATAGACACGTTGTAGGTGAGCGACTTGTTGCCTGCACTCGATGTGTTGTAGGTGGCCCCGGTGACGCAGCCGGTGAGGGTGTCGCCATCAATACCTGTGGTGGAGCCACCGCCTGTGTAGTTGGGGCTGGCGATGGTGTTGCCGTCGTACACCTTGGTGGCCGTAACGTTGCCACCGTTGATGGTGGCCGTGGGTTGAACGCGGTAAAAGAAATTGCGTGTACCCGCCACTGCACTGCTGATGTTGTTGAGCGTGGCGTTGTAGGTTTTGTAGCCCACTGCGCCGCTGGCACCCACCGTTTTGTTCATCAAGCTGGTGGTGTTCACCGTCAAAGGTGAGCCCGCATACACAATGAGGGTACCGGTCGATGTGGTGCTGATGTTGTTGCTCAACGTCACATTGCCCGTGGCGTTGTTGGCGGCCAAGCTGGTGCCCGCCATCAGCTTGATCAGGCTGTTGGTGCCGGTAAGGGTGATGTTGCGGTCAATCGTCAGGTCGTTGTTGGTGGAAATTACCGTCACATTGCCCGTGCCGGTAATGCCCGATGTGTTGGTCACCAGGGTGCTGAGCGAATATGCCCCCGAGTGGTTGAACACCAGGCTGGCGTTGTCCACCACTGTGCCCGTGCCCAACTTGCCCGTGGTAGCGCCCGCACTGCCTGAACCCACATACAAGGTGCCAGCCTCTATCACTGTGTTGGTGTAGTTGTTGTTCCCGTTGAGCGTGAGGTTGCTCACCGATGTGTCTTTGATCAGCGTGGCTGTGTACGTTGTGGCGTTTTGCGTGATGTTGCCATTCAGCACTGCATCGGTAGCGCTGGAAAATTCGAACGTGGACGTGTTGAAAAAACTGATCGCCCCGTTGTAGACATGGGTGCTGGTGTTGCCCATAGAGCCATTTGCATCAATCTGCAAGGTGCCACCGTAAATCTTCATCGCACCCGTCAGGTTGATGTTGCCGGCTAGGTCCAGTGTGACATTATTTTGCGACTTAGCTAGTGTGCTGTTGAGAGTGCTGCTGCTGATGTTGTTGTAAACGGTGGTGTTATCTGCCCGCGCAAACACCAGGGTGGCGTTGTCGTTGATGGTGATATTGCCCGTGCCCAAACTGCCGCTGGTCGAGGTGTTGAGATAAGACCCCACATACACCGTGCCGTTGCCAGTCAGCGTGGTGGTTCCTGTGTAATTGTTATTACCAAGCACACTCACCCATGTGGCGTTGGTGTCAGTTGCAAAAATTAAATTGCCAGTGCCAGTAATCGTTTGATTCAGCGTGATACCGGGCGTACCTGCACTTGGAACTTTCAATGTGCCGTTATTGACAACGGGCACAGTGACGTTTCCAAGGCTATAGGTGTATTGCAAATTCACCTGTGCGCCTGGATCAATCGTGGTTCCACCTGTATAACTGTTTCCGCTTGGATTCCAGGTGTATACGGCTGTTCCACTGAACTGAACTGCACCTGTGCCACTGATGTTGTAGCTTGAACCAGTGACACTTAAGTTGGAAGATCTGTTAAATCTCAGCAAGCCATTATTCGTGATATTGGCGGCTGTACTCACTCCGTTAGATCTCCAGATTTCTAATGAAGCACCAGTTCCAATGATGACTGGGCTCGCCAAGTTGATGATTGTGAGATTGGCTGAATCTAAGATCAGCTTTCCTGCGTTAACCTGTAATACCCCGGAAAGGTATTGACCTGTTCCAGAGGGTGTGGGTTGGATATTCAAGGTGCCGTTGCCATTTTTGACGAGCGACATGCTTCCAGCAACTGAACCGTGCAATTCACCTGACAGAATGAGTGAGCTGTTGTCACTGACGTTGATCTCGAAATTGTTTCCCGCATTGAGATAGCCAGTGATTTGGCCAGTTCCTTGCGTGTTTACAAGTTTGCCAGTTGAGACTTTCAAAGCGTTGGCAAGTGTGTGACCGTTGATGTCCAGAACACTGTTCGTACCAATGTCTATGCTGCTCATGTTGTTATTCAATAAGCCTAGCGGGCTGGATACGATGGCACCAGTGGCGTTGACCACGCTGTCGGAGACCAGCGTCAGTTTGACGCTGTTAAGACCCAAAGACCCAAACGTGTTGGCGCCGCTCAAGGTCCAAGCAACAGGGGTGCTCACAGAGCCAAGTGTCAAAGTTCCTGGCCCGGAAATTAAGCCATTCAAAGACGAGGTGTTGCCAGCATTCAGTATCAGGCGATAGCTGCTGTTGCTGATGTTCAGGTTGGCATTGCCTGTGATGGCGCCAGAAGCATTTACCGTCAAATTGTTCAGCAAGGTCGTATCCGACGCGTTCAGCCACACCGTGCCATTGCCTGTGTCGGTGGGGGCTGAGCTCACCGTACCCAGTGTGACGTTGCCGGTATTGATGGCCGAGGAGCCTAGCGATAGGTTATTGGCAAAAACCAAAAGCCCTTTGCTGACGTTGAGCGTGCCTGTGAATGCAGAGTTGTTGCCGGACAACGTGACAAGCCCATCGGTATTTTTCTTGATGACACCTGAGCCGTTGAGTTTGCCCGACACAGAGAGATTAAGACCTGCAGTGATATTTAGAGTTGCTGTTTTACCCGAGGCGATGGTTAAGTTATTCGCCAAGCTGGCGTTGGTTGTATTGACCAACAAGGTGGCGTTCTCAGACAGGTTTATGGGGGAGGCGAAATTGGTGACGTTTTGCAATTCCAAAGAGCTGCCATTGGCGACAAGTTGCACTTGTTTGGTGCCGTTGCCAATGACCGTGGTGTTGGTGAATATCAAGGCACCCGTGCCGTTGCTGGCGACGTTACCTGTGAAACTGCTGCTGTTACCTGACAAGGTCAAACTGCCGGTACCATTTTTGGTGAAAGTGCCACTTCCCACCAATGCTCCCGCAAACGTGGTGCTGAGATTGTTTGAGCCTGCGGTTACGCCAAAGGTGCTGACGTTGAGGGTGGCATTGGCTCCGCCCGAAAGGGAACCCAGCACATAGCTGTTGACGCCAATTTCCAGACCAGCACCTGCGGTATCGTTGATGGTGACGTTGGGGTTTGACCCAAGGCTAGTGACGTTGCTGACCTTCAAAACTCCCGACAGAATGGTGGTGTTGCCCGCAAATGTGCTGTTGCCAGACAGGGTCAGCACATTGCTGCCCAGCTTGTTCAGTAGGCCCGCGCCGCTGATTGCACCTGAGTAGGTGAGGGCATCGGTGCGGTTGAAGTTGACGATACCGTTGTTGATAATGCCGCCGCCAACAATGCCGCTGGTCACGCCATCGCCAATCGTCACGTTGCTGCTCGCGCTGATGTTCAGTTTGCCCCAGAAAGTGGTGCTGTTGCCCGTCAGGCTCAGGTTGCCCGTGCTCACAACAGTTAAATTGCCATTGTCTATGATGTTTCCCGACCATACAGAGTCTGCCGAGTTGTTCAAGGTCAGGGTGTTGTTCGACGTGATGTTGGTGGTGCCTGCTAGGGTGAAATTGCCATTGATGAATGAACCCATCGAAGGGAGCCTCGCGCCAATAGTGGCATTACCTGCGCCAGCAACAGAGCCATTGACTGTGACCGAGTAAGACGCGCTGGGATTGATGTACAGCGTTGAACCAGAAGCGATGGTGAAATTGTTCGCAAAGGTGGCGTTTGCCGAGCTTGTGGGGTCTAAATACAAAGACGTCGCATTGACAGTAATATTTCCCTTGATGGATTTACTGCCCACCAAATGTGCCCATGATGATGCAGATGTCCCAGCAACTCTTAAACCATAGCTGTTATTGGCTGGCGAGAGAATATCTCCGTGTAAATAGATGTTAGAGCCAGAGTTCGCACCAATCTGTACATCATTGGCGGTGAGAGTCGTGTTGCCGTAAACATAAGCAGTTCCCGCTGAGTTCCAGAGCGCCCCTGTGCTGCCTGCAGCACCCGTGCCCGCAATTTCAATCGGGTTGTAAATGGAAAAACCGTTGGGAGAGAAAGTGGCACCGCTTAACACCTTGATGGTGCCCAGGCCAAGTGCTGCTTTGGTTAGGCTGGCACCGCCTGTGGTGTTGACACCCGCAGTCAAAATGCCCGCCTCAATGGTGGTGTCCCCCGTGAAGGTGTTGGCGCCAGAGAGCGTGAGGTTGCCCAAACCTTGCTTGCTCACGCTGCCATTGCCACTGATGACACCGTAATACGCTGCAGTCGAGTTGGCGTTGCCAGTGTTGAACACCACGCTGCCACCCCCCGTCATGCTGATGTTGCCACTGCCGCTGATGCTGTCGTTGGCAATCAAGGTCAGCGTGGTGGCATTGCTCCAACTGAGATTGGCTGAAATCGTGATGTTGCCCGTACTGGCGGCTGCCGTTCCGTTGTTGACTGTGGTGATGGTGATGTTGGTGGTGTTCAACGCATTCGACAAGGTGGCGTTGTTGATGACCGACGTGGTGTTGGTGCTATTGGGATCAAAGGTGCCCGAGCGGTTGGTGTAATTGGCATCTGCACCGTTGCTGATGGTGATGTTGGCTGGGTCCAACAGCCATTCACCCGCGTTGCCCTTGGGCGCCATTGTGGACACTTGAATGCCATCCACATTCAGGTAGTGGCCCGAGGTTTCAATCTGCCCGCCATTGCCGCCATTGGGGCCCGCGCTGGCGTAAATGCTGCCCGCAACCGTGGTGGTGCTGTTGGCATCGCTCACATTGCTCCACAGTACCACTTTGCCGCCGTCGCCACTGTCGGTGGCATTGGCGTTGATGGTGGCGCCTGCGGCCATGCTGACCTTGGTGGCTTGGCGCAGGTTGCCGCTGCCTTGCCAGTCGCCACCCATCAGCACGGTGCCGCCACGGGTGCGGCCCGACACATCAATGCTGGCGGTGGAGGCGAGCTCAATCTCATCGCCCTCCAGCACAATCTTTCCGCCGTGGTTGCTGAGGCTGGTGGCTTGCAGGCTGCCGCTGTTTTTGATGACACCGCCTTGCAGCTTGTTCACCGCCACGGCGGACAAAATAATTTGCCCATCGGGCGCTTGCACGGCGAGCCTGTTGTCAATCAGGCTGGCAATGGCCGATGCGGTGGTGGTAATGCCCGACAAGCCTTTGCCGTCAAGCATGGTGAGGCTGACTTGTTCGCCCGCTGCAAACGCCACAGTGCCGGCACGGGCCAGCACCACGCCGCTGTTTTGCACCTCGGGCGCAAGCAGGGCAATGTAGCCACCCAAGCTGGCGCTGAGGTTGCCTTGGTTGATCACGCTGGCGGTGCTGCCGTTGCGGTTGAAGGTGTAGCGCCCCGACATGAAGTCGTCGTTGCTGATGCTGTAGGTGGTCGCCACCAAGCCCCCCACGTCCACCGAGGCGCTGGGTGCAAAGTACACGCCATAGGGGTTGGTGAGGAACACCTGGCCATTGGCGTTGATGCGGCCAAACACCTGCGTGGGGTTGGGGTCCAACACGCGGTTCAAGATGACCGACTGCGCATTGGGCTGCACAAACTGCACCGTGGCCGAAGCGCCCAGGTTGAAGCTGCTCCAGTCAATGATGGCGCGTTGGCTGCTCTGGTTGACCACCATGTTGGCGGCGGTGGCAATGGCGCTTTGGCTGATGGTGGCTTGCCCGCCCACCACCTTGCCGCCGGTGGGCAGCTGGGTGGCGGCAGGTGCGGTGGGTGGCGCAGGCGGCGGTTGGGCCGCCAGGTTGGACATGACAAACAGGCTCATGGCCACACCGGGCAGCACGCCGGCCAGCGTCAAGGTATTAGCAGCTTTGCCGCGCCCGCCTTTTTTGGCGGTGCGGGCGGTTTCGGGCACGGGTTTCCATTGCGCTGTGGTGCCAGACCACAGCAGCCGGTAACAGCGGTTGAAACTTCCGTGCTCTTTCATACGCGGGGTTTAAAAAGCCACGGTGGCGCTGAGCCAGTAACGTGGGTTTTTGTAGGTGCCGTCTTGGTCCATGCCCAGGGTGGTGGGGTTGGGGTTGAGGCCAATGCGTTTGGCCACGGTGGCTTTGAGATCCACGCCTTTGATGCTTTGCCAACCGAGCGAGAAGCCGTAGCCACGAATTTGGTAGTCGTTGACGGTGCTCAGCAGGGTGACGCCATCGGCCTGGTAGTTGTTGCGGTTGACGCGGGCTTTGCCGTAGTCGTAAAAGCCGTTCAAGCGCCAGTGGATGTCAAGGTTGTGGCGCAGCTCAGCGGTGAAGTTTTGACCTTCCGAGCCACCCAAGCGGGTGGCACCGCTGGCGTAGGCGCGCACGCCGGTGACACCTTCGAGGTAGAGCTTTTCCGACGAGTCGAGGTTGGTGTTGGCCACTTGCATGGCGTAGGCGAGCGAGAGCTGGGTGTCAGCCGTCAAGGGCTGCAAGCGGCTGAGGTTGAGGGCCAGGCGTTGGTAGCGGCCATCGTTTTGGGTGCCCACGGTGGAGGCCAGTTTGCCGTCGACCCAGGTGAGGCCGTATTGGTGGGTGTTGCCTGCCGCGTCGATGTGGTTGCCCGACAGGGCCACGCTGGCCGCACGCGTGCTGTAGCGCGAGGTGACGCCCGAGCTGTTGTAGTTGTCGTAGTCTTTGATGTCAAAGCCCAAGAGGGCGTTGAGGTTGGTGGTTTGGCTGCGCAGCAGCGGGTAGCTGAGTTCGGCGCCCGAGGTGTTGGCTTTGCCATGGCCGTCGGTGCTGGCGAGGTCGCCAATGAGGTGGTAGTTCAAACCCGAGCCACGCACTTGGGCGCGCCAGCCGTCGTTGCCCACGGGCACGCTGTAGGCGAGGCGGGTGTATTCGCTGCCGCGTGTGCGAATGGCGTTGAGCGACAGTTGGTCGCCCCAGCCCAAGGGGCTGTTGAGGCTGGCGTTCACGCTGGCGCGTGTGACACCGGTGGAGAGGGAGCCGTTGTTGTCGCCACCCACATCGCCTTTGAGCAAGGGTTCGTCAATGACGTTCAAGGCCATGTCGGTTTCGTGGGCCGAGGCGCCGGCTTGCAAATTGCCGCTGACCATGACGCCAGGCAAGTCGTCAAGCAGCAGCAGGGCGCGGTCGACGCGCTGGGCGCTCAAGGGTTCGCCAGGTTGTTGTTGGGTTTGAAAAATTTCAATCAAACGCTGTGCGGCCATGCGTTGGGGGTGTGGCTCTTGCACGCTGGCTTTGCCAAACACGGCTTCAACGATTTGAATCGTGACCACGCCGTTTTGAATTTCTTGTTTGGGCAAATACGAGGTGACCAACCAGCCCGCGTCGCGGTAGGTTTGGGTGACTTCCGCGGCTGCGGCTTGCAAATCGTCAAAACCCAGAGGGCGGTTGAGGTAGCTGCTCAGGGCTTGGGCCAAGGTGTCGCTGCTGACCAAGGTGTTGCCCGCAAACACAAAGCGTTGCACGGTGACGGTGGCTTGGTCGAGCTTGGCCATTGGCGGCGGCGGTGTTTCGCGGCGCTTCACGGCGGCAGGCGGTGTTTGCAGCTGGAGGCCTTGCTCAGTTTGACGCAACAGGGCGCCTGCGTCTGGCACCGCTTGGGCCCAAGCGGCGGCGAACAGCAGATGAACCGAAAGCGTGAAAACGGTGGGTGTGAAGTGACGCATGCAAGCAGGCCGGAATTTGACGAGCGTGCATTGTTGAAAAACAGCCGTGCCAGAGCCTACAGATACCTACGTTTTGAATGCAAAGGTTTTCAGATAATTTGTAGGGAGACGCAAATTTGGTAGCCCACGTTGCGAATGGACTCAATCACCACGCCAGCGGTGCCCACGTCTTGCAGTTTTTTGCGCAAGCGAACAATGCGGACTTCGAGGCTGGCTTTGTTGAGCTGCGCCATCTCGATGTCCAAAATTTGCGCCAATTGCCAGGTTTCTAAGCGCCCGCCAGGGGCGCGTGCAAAGGCGGTCAGCATGTCGGCTTCCGCCGACGACAACCGCACTTCGCCCGCAGGGCCGCTGAGCAAGAGTTTGCTCAAGCGCAGGGGCGAGGCCTGTGCATCGTCGCCCAACGACGAGGTGTTGGCGTTGGTGGCGTGGCGTCGGCGTGCAAAGCTTTGCATGGCGGCGCACAGCTCCTCAAAGTTGACGGGCTTGGTCATGTACAAGTCGGCGCCGCTTTCGTAGCCCAGCACTTTGTCTTTGTTTTGCGAGCGGGCGGTGAGCATCACAATGCCGACCAGCGGGTAGACCTGGCGCAAGCGTTTGGCCAAGCTGATGCCGTCTTCACCGGGGAGGTTGAGGTCAACCACAAACACATCGACGGGGCCGCCGCCTGCTTCGTCTTCCAATTCTTCGGCGCATGACAGGCCCACCACTTGGTGGCCGCGGTGCGACAGGGCCAAGCAGGTGAGTTCGCGCAGGTCGTCGTGGTCTTCGACCACCACAATGTTCAAGCAGGTAGCCACAGCAAAAACCTCACACGTTTTTCATCGGGGGCATAGCGCACCACAGCGCCAATGCGTTTGGCCAAGCTGGCCACCAAGAACAGCCCCAGGCCTGTGCCCGATTGACTGAGCGCGCCCGCGCTGCGGTAGTACTTGCGGAACACTTGCTCGGCATCGGGCCATCCGGCCATGCCCGGATGGTTGGACACGCTGACTTCAATGCCGTGTTCACCGTCGGGGCCTTGGGCCGGATCGACTTGGATGCGAATGGCCGACTGGGGGTCGCTGTAGCGAATGGCGTTGTCGATCAAGTTGCCCAAGATGATGCGCAGGTACTGTTGGTCTGTCTCAACGTTGAACACTTTGTCCAACTGCAGCTGCAAGCGTTTGTCTTGCGCGTGTTGTACCTGGATCAGCTCTTGAATGAGGCGGTGAATGTCCACCACATTGTGTTGGGTTTCTAGGTTGCCTTCTTCGAGCTGGTCGGCATCAACGCAGCGCTCAATGATGGCTTTCATGTCGGTCACGGCACGGCTGGCGTAGGTGATGGATTGCTGATGCCCGGCGGGTGTGTGCAGCGCCATGTCGATGACGGCGAGTGGGTTTTTGAGCTCATGCATGAGCATGTGCAAAAAGTGGGTTTGTTCTTCGCGCCGCTCGCGTTCCATGACGACTTGTTGCTGCGACAGGTAGAGCTGGTTGGCGACTTCGTTGCGCTGCTGTTCGATGCGTTTGGCTCGGAATTGCAGCAGCACGGTCATCAAGCCGCCCGACAAAAAGCCGTGGACGACCAGACTCAAAATAGCCCAGCTCGCTCCCTGGGTGACGCCCAGGATAGGCAGCACACTGAAGACCACAAACGAGGTCAGAACGACGTAGTAGCCAATCACCATCTTCTTGGGTAAGCGGTAGACCAGCGCTGAGGGGTCATCGTGAATGAAGACAATGGCCAACACCACGGGCAGGCAGATGAACAGGGCCAGCAAAATGAGGTTGGCGTGCAAGGCGGGTTGTGTGTAGCCGAGTATGAGCAACGCCAGGGGAATGACGATAAGCCAGACCACGCTGTGAATCAAACGTTGCACCCAAACAGGCAGGGTGTACTCGCAGAGCAAATAGCGTTCAAACCAGATGGAGGCACCTGCTGCCGCGATGTTGGCGTAGTTGAACACGCGGTCCAGCGCTTCGGGCGCCAGCCAGTCACTGAGCAAGGTGCGGTGGTAGCCAAAGTAGGCCAGGGTGTAGATCATGACCATGCTTTGTTTGACGACAAACACGCCGTTGAGCGTGTCGCGGTCATTCAGCCAAGCAATGAGCATCCAGGCCCAAAAGACAAACAAAACCGCAAGGCTGATGGTGTAGAGCAACTCTTGAATGTGGTCCAACCGCTTGGCTTCGGGCAAGCTGACGGCTTGCACCACCATGAAGTGGGTGCTGGTGCTTTGCAGTCTGAGCCAGATGTCGCGCGCCTGAGGTTGCACAGCAATGACAAAGCCGAGGTTGCTCGACTGCCATTCGGCTTCGTTCCAAGGGGTGAGGTCGCCCGTGACGCGGTGTCGCTTAGGGGTAGGCTCTGCGGGGTCGAACAGGGTGATGCGGTCCAAAAATACGGGGCGAATGCGCAACACCAGTTTGTCGCCCACCAAGGCGGTGTCTGCCCCGTCGATACGCAACCGCACCCAATGGACTGACTGGGAATAACCGCGACTCAAAGTGCCTTGATAAGGCGTGTAGTTTTGTTGCTGCGCTTGTTCCAGCGTGGCTTGGCCGCTGCGGTCTTCCCAATAGGCGCTGGCCGACATATAGTCTTTGACGGTGGCGTGCGCAGGCAACATCAACCCGCCTGCGCAGAGGCAGGTGAGGCATACCAAAAACCTCAGCCATGCCGTATGGAAATATGTGCGTGTCATCATCATGAGATAGCGATGCTAACGATCGTCTTTACCAAAGCCTACGTTTGCCTACATCTTCCCAATTCATAATTGATCTACAACTTACCCTCTGACCGCTTGGTTTGGCCAAGTGCTCTTAGGGCGACAGGCCGCCTTCGGGCGGCTTTGTCATTTAAATGAGCAATCACCAGATCGCATTCCGCAGTCAAAACTCATCAAACCTCAAACTTGGTAAGTCAGAGCAGCGAAGCGCTAGAGAGAACCTGCTCTGCGCCTTCGCCGATAATCAGGCAGGAGGCTTTCAATGACTGCTTACAACCTATTTCGTACATGCGTGTTGCTGGTGCTCATGGGCACGGGCGCAGCGTGGGCGCAAACCTTCAAAATGCCGTGCGAAGTGGAAGGCGTGATTCCTGATTTGGAAGACCGCAAAGTCAAGGCCGAGAAGGTGATGGTGGAGATTCAGTCGATGGGGAAAAACATTTTTCTCAAGATCAACGGCTCCAAGCTCTACCAAACCCAAGCCAGCAGCCTGACCACCGAAGAGTTTGTGGGCAAGAACCTCACTACCGAAAAGCAAATGGGCGCCACGCGCAAGCACAAGGCGACGGGGCAAGAGTCAGAAATTCGGATTGACCGCGAGACGGTGACGCTGTTCGCGTATCACGACATGGACTACCGGGGCCGCACGATTCGCATGCACATCACGGGCCCGTGCACGCCACCGCAATGAGTGCAATGCTAAAACCAACACCAAAAACCAACGCATTGGCCAGTGACGGCTTGCACCACGGCGTCGATCACGCTGCCC
>JACCDG010079027.1_pt1 | contig 17301 bp, 12 predicted proteins | sample 7442471 | NCBI WGS metagenome assembly JACCDG01 (sample SAMN15323444, study PRJNA562643) | freshwater metagenome | isolation source: river surface water | place: USA:Blue River Watershed | collected 2017-08-17 | reverse complement strand
TTTACTGCTGAGCCAGTACCTGTAGCGGTACCCAATAGTTTTGGAACACCATTGATTCCGGCCTCGGTGATGGCAATAAAAGAGCCGGCAGTGGCACTTACAGAAAATACAGTAGTTCCGGCGCTAATGCTTGAGCTGTGGTTCACTACAAGATTTTGAGGCACTTCCGAATAGAACCACTGAAAGGCATCGCCATGCATGTGAAACAAGCGATAGGTTATAAGCTTGGTGCTGCTACCCGCCCAACTTGATTGTTTAAGGAAATATTTTCCTGCGGCAGCACCAAAGGCCGGTCGCATGTCGCGCGATGACGGGTTGGTTCCGTAGGCCGGCATGAAATTAGGCCACATATTATCGAACATGCCAAAAATGAAAGCATCGTTCACAAAAGAATAGGAAACTTCTGTGGCAGCAATTAAACCAAGAGCTCCACTGTTTTGACTATTATAGGTATACCTGTGGAATTTTTCAGCAAAACAGTCGCTGGTGTTATGATAAGCACCTGTTTGACAATTAATAGAAAAAACAAATGGTAGTTTGTTGTTAATATTATTCAGGGAGGAAATATTACTGGAACTATAAGAAGGCTCGCCCCAGCCACTATAAAACCCGTGGTCGCGGTGAAGGAGCATGTAAGAACCGGTATTTATAGCAGAATTTACACCAGAGGCAGTACCTCCGGCAAAGCCACCTAATGTACCAGGTTTATCAGGAACATAATTTAAACCCGCAGTTCCAAAATAGTTAATGAGGGTGCTCGTGTTACTTGCAGTAGACCAGGTGCCAGAGTTAGCGACATTGTTACCCGTATTACTGGCCGGACTTCCCAAATCATTTATGCGTGTTGGGGTTTTGCCAATGCTTCTGAGATAACCACCAACTATTTCCCCGCCTAATTGGAACCATCTGTCATCTTGCCATCCGATAGCAGTTATGGGTTTACTGTAAAAGGAAGCAGTTGTAGGTGGATTTCGCTCATAGTTCAGGAATTTGGTACACATGGTCTTTAATTGTGCGGCAGTATTGGCGGTCATACGAGCGAAAACTATATCTGGCATATTATCGCCGGTTACGTCTGAATAATAATTATCAGAAGCAAAGTCAGGGTAGCTGGAGTCATTATGTGGGTAAAGATTACTAATAATGTTGGTATTGGTATTTGTACCATAATCGCCCATAATCAATATGGCGGCAGGCTTAATAGTCCAGGTGTTATAGGCGTTGCTTACCCAGGTTTTAATACCGCTGGCCGTGGTGTTTCCAATATCATTTAACGTATAGATTTGTGTGTAAATACCTTGTTCGGTACGGAACTTAAGCACGGAATCTGCCCATTGTTTATGGTCAGCGCCATTGGGAATAATGATAGCATATTCACAACCAGTTGCCCTGGTTTTCATGGCTTCCTGAATTTGGGCATCGTAATCAATTGCCGGAAGCTGGCTGCTGTTTAGGAGCATATCGTTTAAGATAGGATCCCACCAGCGGCTGCGGAAAGCATCATTTCCAAAGTGACCATTGCCACCAGTAAATTTAATTTCTATTTGCATGGTTTTATACACAATCAGGGTTTTACTTACCGGATTATACTGGAATGGACAAACACCAAGTAGTATTGCATCTACTCCTCGTATCTGATGTTTCTCCAGTAATTGAACAGGCTCCGAAGGATAGTATTCGTTTTTGGAATAGATGTTGTCGTCTTTTTTGTATACCAATGGATTATCATAGAGGTCTAATGGAATAACCGGAGCAGGAGCTATATCTATATTATTTATTGTTTCTGTTGTCAAAGAGGCAACTTCCAAACTGACTCCTGCTCCTTGTGGCAGAGCAATATAGCGGGCATTGTTTGGCAAATTAGGTGCCCCTGCTTCATTGGGGAGAAACATACCGGCAACGGAAAGCGTTTTCATGGGTAAACCATTAATTACCTCGTCGTTAACTGTAATTTGGCCAATAGTGTATTCGATGGTAATTCCTGCGTCACTTTGCCTGATAATACGATATCCATCCTGTATTGCAGTAGGATAGAGTTTTTGTGATTGAGCAAATCCCGACCCGTAAAATACAAGGATTAGAAGTCCGAGTAAATGACACTTTAGCAATAATGCTTTTCCGGACGTTTGTCCAATACAAATTAGATGTTTGGGGGAAATAAATTGCTTTTTTGATTTCATGAATTGGGGGATTAGATAATCCAGCAAAGTAGTAATTATATGGAGGCTAAGGCAAGCCTTGTATGAAAGGTAAAATCAGATTAGTTTTGACTTCTTATACCAATGTTATATTTTATATGGTTCAATCCAAATAAAATATTTGCAGTGGTAAATACCGTTGCTATTAATGTTATGGTGCAATGTAGTGAAACGGAATTAGACCCTCATATTAATGCAAACAGTATTACTATTAGCGGCAAGAACCTTGCAGAAAAGGCTTTATGGAGTAGCGAACTTTTTTATTATGAACCAGTATAAGTTGACAATTCTGCGTTTTTAAGCATATTGCGTCACTAAATTATCTGCTATATTTAGTATATGCTACGCCAAAGTGCTTTTGTGTTTCTGTTGTACATTCTTGTTTTACCGGTATCCGTTAGGGCTCAAACAACTGTATCTGATTCTTTGTGGAAGAATTACCTTTTTCAAAATGAACAAGAGCAGCGCCTGATAGAGTATAAGGATAATGAAGAGGCATTGAAATTGAAACTGGAACAACTGAATATTATTAATGATAGTCGTTTGGCTCATTCGGCAGGAGAGGTAAGACTGGATATTTTAGCTTCCCGCCTGGCTAATAAAATGTGCAAGGAAGCTGCACTGAATAATTACACCGGGCACTGGAACATGAATGGAGAGAAGCCCTATCAACGCTATGCTTTTGCTGGAGGACTGGATCACGTGTCGGAAAATGCGGCTGGGAAATCCAGTACGTCCGGTTTTGAGCAAAACAAAGATGTGATTGTTTCCACCATGAAAGAACTCCATAGGTTATTTATGGCTGAGCAGGCTCCCAATAACGGTCATAAATTAAACTGTATAGATAAAACCCATAATTACGTGGGTATTGGCTATTACCTCGGTAAAACACAATTCCGTTACTACGAAGAATTCATTGACAGATACTATACCTTTGAACAGGTTCCATTAAAAGTTAAAGTCGGACAGGAGGTTTCCATTAAGGTAAGGCCGGAGTCAGGATTTTATTTTTGTTATCTCGTGGCCTATAAAGACAAATTCCCAAAGAAAATGACCCCACTTCAGTTGAATCTGAAAAAGAGCTATAAGGATTATACCGGTAAAGCGGCAATAATTATCAAACCCTGGTCCTTTCCAAATTACCGTTCCGATGGTAGCTATAAAATACCGCTCAGGTTTAAAAAACCGGGTTTGTATTATATCCATTTGTATCAGGATAAAAAAGAATACCGAACCCCGAAAAATTTTAGTACGGAAGGCAAGGTGCAGGGAAGCGGAATAGTAATTAAAGTTGAAAAGTGAGTATTGATAGCTTACAGACTGGCAATCAATTCTTTCATTATAATGGTCATCTTAGGTTCCTGGCGGGCGGCTACCTGTAATATTTCTTCATGGGTGGTTTCCACAATTTTTCCCGGAACACCCAAATCGGTAATGATGCTGATAGCAAAACAGGGAATACCAGAATGACGGGCTACAATCACTTCAGGTACTGTACTCATACCCACTGTATCGGCGCCCAGAATCCGTATCATCTTATATTCTGCAGGAGTTTCCAATGTCGGTCCTGTAAGCCCCAGGTAAACCCCTTCACTTACTTTAATCCTATTTCGTTGGGCAATTTCCTTAGCACGTGCAATTAGACCCTTATCATAAGGTACACTCATGTCGGGGAAACGTGGCCCCAGTTCCGTATGATTTTTTCCGATAAGGGCATTGGGAAAGAAATTGATATGATCGTTCAAAATCATAATTTCCCCGATTTCAAAATCGGGATTAACCCCGCCACTGGCATTGGAAAGTAACAAAATTTTGATTCCAAGCTCCTTCATTATCCTTATCGGAAAGGTTACCTGTTCCATAGTATAACCTTCATAATAATGAAAGCGACCTTGCATAGCCACTATTTTTTTGCCGCCAAGTGTTCCGAATATTAAATTACCATTATGGCCTTCAACCGTACTTAAGGGGAAATGCGGTATCTTTTCATAAGGAAGGGTATAGGCAATTTGTATTTCTTTTATAAGTGCGCCAAGTCCAGTACCTAATATTATGCCCGCTTCGGGTTTAAATCCGGCGGTGATTTCACATATACTTTTTGTGGTAAATTTTATTTGCTCTAACATACTTGTAAATATTTTCATTAAACTCCTCTGTTTTCCCTTTAAAGTCCACTTCAACCGGCAACACAAACAGGGGCAAACCCTCCATTTCGGCACGCAGTTCGGGTGTATTTAATCGCATAGCATCTTTTTCGGTAGTAATCACTAATTTTTTCTCAGCTTGAATAGCATCAAAAGCCCTGCGTATATTTCTCACATCCTCTACAGTGTATTCGTGGTGGTCGGCAAACTTTTTATGAACCAGATCTTCGGCATATTCTTTTATGTACGTGACGAGGTGCTTATCGCTTGCAATTCCACTCAAAATGAGTACGTGATAGTTGTATAATTCGAGTGCCGCCGATAATTTTTTTGCGGGGCGAAAGAAATTATACATATCCTTGTATTTCAGGTAGGAGAAATAAATGCTTTGATAAGCACGTATACCCAGATCCTTCATAATTCCCCGGATATCGACACTGGTGGCGTGCTCGGGTGTTTTGGTCACAATAATGATATCGGCGCGCAGGGCGCCTGTTGTTGATTCGCGTAAGCGACCTGAAGGCAGAAAGGTATCGTGAAGGAAGACATTGTGGTAATCGGTAAGCAGAATATTGAGTCCGGGTTTTACCCAACGGTGCTGGAAAGCATCGTCTAACAGAATAACTTCCGGCATTTTGTTCAGTTGAAGTAGTTTTTTTATACCTCTTACCCGATCGCCATCTACGGCTACCAGTATATCGGAATATTTGCTTTTGAATTGCAGAGGCTCGTCGCCTATGTCGGCAGCGGTCGAATTTTCTGTGGCCAGCAGATAGCCTGAGGTTTTGCGTTGATAGCCCCGGCTTAGGGTGGCCAGCCGAAAATCCTCTTTTAACAAATCAATCAGGTATTCAATATGTGGGGTCTTTCCGGTACCACCCGCACAAAGGTTGCCGATACTAATAGTTTTTACCTCTTCGAAAGTGCGCGATTTAAAAATATTCCAGTCGAACAACAGGTTTCGGATAGCAGCACAAAGGCCATAAACTAAGGAGAACGGATAAAGAAATATGTACCCTGCCTTCTTCAAACGGAAAGTTAAAGGAGCTAACTTAAATAATAATATTAATATAATAAAGCGGTGTCGCTGATTTTATAAAATACCTGGCCTGATAGGTGGCAATTAAATAATAACAAAATGTTGACAAACTCCGTTCTTTCACGTAAAAAACCTTTACTTTTGCGGAGTTTTACACTTTCGTTTTTACCTATTATGCCAAAAGACAGTTCTATTAAATCAGTACTTATTATCGGAAGCGGTCCCATTGTTATCGGGCAGGCCTGCGAGTTTGACTATTCAGGCTCCCAGTCGGCCCGAAGCCTTAAGGAAGAAGGGATTGAAGTAACCCTGATTAATTCTAATCCGGCTACTATTATGACGGATAGGGTTACTGCCGACCATATTTACCTGCTTCCATTAGAAGTAAAATCGATAGTAAAAATACTGGAAGAACGTAACATTGATGCTGTACTACCTACCATGGGCGGACAAACCGCACTTAACCTGGCCATGAAATGTGAGGATATGGGGGTTTGGAAAAAGTACGGGGTACGTATGATAGGTGTGGATACGGAGGCGATAAAGGTAACCGAAGACCGTGACCTCTTCCGCATCCGCATGAACGAAATCGGAATAGGTATGGCTCCCAGTAAAATAGCCAAATCCTTTCTGGAGGGAAAGTCTATAGCTCAGGAGTTCGGTTTTCCGGTAGTTATTCGTCCTTCCTTTACGCTGGGCGGTAGTGGAGGCAGTGTGGTGTATCAGAAAGAAGATTTTGATACCCTGCTGAACAGGGGATTGCAAACCTCGCCCATACATGAAGTGTTGATTGATAAAGCGGTATTGGGATGGAAAGAATACGAACTGGAGTTGCTGCGCGATAAAAACGATAATGTAGCCATTATCTGCTCCATAGAAAATTTTGACCCTATGGGTGTGCATACCGGCGATAGTATTACTGTAGCTCCGGCTATGACCCTGAGTGATAGTACTTATCAGAAAATGCGCAGCATGGCCATTAAAATGATGCGCAGTATTGGTAATTTCTCCGGAGGCTGCAATGTTCAATTTGCGGTAAGTCCCGATGAAAAGGAAGAAATTATTGCCATTGAAATAAACCCCCGTGTATCGCGTTCCTCGGCGCTGGCATCCAAAGCTACCGGTTATCCGATTGCCAAAATAGCCTCAAAGCTGGCCATTGGTTACACGTTGGATGAACTCATTAATCAGATTACCAAATCTACTTCTGCTTACTTTGAGCCCACGCTGGATTATGTGATTGTCAAAATTCCGCGCTGGAATTTTGACAAATTCAAGGGCTGTAACCGGGAGCTGGGTTTCCAAATGAAATCGGTAGGAGAGGTAATGGCTATAGGCCGTTGCTTTCAGGAAGCGCTTCAGAAAGCCTGTCAGAGTCTTGAAATAAAGCGAAATGGATTGGGCGCCGATGGTAAAGAAATTACCAACCAGGAAGAATTGCTAAGAGCCCTGGAACGCCCCAGTTGGAACCGGCTTTTTATGATTTACGATGCGATGAAGCTGGGTATTTCGGTAAAAACCATCCAGAAATTGACCCGCATCGATAGCTGGTTCCTGCAACAGATTGAAGAACTGATAGCATTGGAACGTGAAGTAGAAAAGTATTCGCTGGATAACATACCCCGCGATTTGCTTTATGAAGCCAAACAAAAGGGTTATGCCGACAGGCAGATAGCCCATTTGCTGGATTGCCTGGAAAGTGAAGTGTATAAAAAACGGATCGAATTTAAGATTAACCGGGTGTATAAGCTGGTAGATACCTGTGCGGCGGAGTTTGAAGCGAAAACACCTTATTATTATTCCACTTTTGAAGACGAGAATGAGAGCGTAAGAAGTGATAAAAAGAAGATTGTTATTCTCGGAAGCGGTCCTAACCGGATTGGTCAGGGTATAGAGTTCGATTATAGTTGTGTACACGGTGTACTGGCTGCTAAAGAGTGCGGCTATGAAACCATTATGATTAACTGTAATCCGGAAACCGTAAGTACCGATTTCAGTACAGCTGATAAACTTTATTTCGAACCGGTGTTCTGGGAACATATTTATGATATTATTCAGCAAGAAAAACCCGAAGGCGTAATTGTGCAATTGGGCGGTCAAACGGCATTGAAGCTGGCCGAGAAGCTGGAGAAATACGGAGTAAAAATTATCGGTACCGATTTCAAATCCCTGGATCTGGCTGAAGACCGGGGTAGTTTTTCTACACTACTCAAAGAAAACAATATCCCTTATCCGAAATTCGGAGTGATCGAAGATGCCGAGGAAGCCATTGAGCTTTCCCGCGAACTGGGTTTTCCATTGCTGGTGAGACCTTCGTACGTGCTGGGTGGACAAAGCATGAAGATTGTGATAAATGAAGAGGAACTGGAGCAGCATGTGGTGAAACTGTTACACGATATTCCGGGGAACAAGGTATTGCTCGACCACTTTCTGGCCGGTGCCATAGAAGCGGAGGCCGATGCCATTTGTGACGGAGAAGAAGTGTATATTGTGGGCATTATGGAGCATATTGAACCTGCCGGTATACATAGTGGCGATAGTTACGCGGTACTGCCTCCATTCGATTTAAGTGAAAAGGTGTTAAAACAGATAGAAGCGCACACTAAAAAAATAGCTTTGGCGTTAAAAACCGTGGGCTTAATTAACATACAGTTTGCTGTGAAAGACGAGGTAGTATATATTATTGAGGCGAATCCGCGGGCATCGCGTACCGTACCTTTTATTGCCAAGGCTTACGATGAGCCTTATGTAAATTATGCCACTAAGGTGATGCTGAGGGAGAAAAAAATTAAAGACTTTAAATTCAGTCCTCGCCGTAAAGGATATGCTATTAAAATACCAGTGTTCAGTTACGAAAAATTCCCGGAGATACAGAAAGAGCTGGGACCGGAAATGAAATCGACCGGAGAGGCCATTTATTTTATTGATGACCTTCACGACGAGTATTTCCAGAAAATATACAGCGAACGTAATTTATACCTGAGCCGCTGATATGAGAGATGTTTTTTATACCATATTGGTGGTGTGGCTGATTTATCGCATATACAATGCGTTTGTCGGTTCACGGGTTATGGTTCGGAGAGAACAGTATCAGCCACAGGATAATGAAGGAAAGGTAAAGGTGGAGTATTCGGATAAATCATCGGCCAAAGGAAAAAAGGAGCAGGAGGGGGAGTATGTGGATTATGAAGAAATAAAATAATCACCGGGGAATATCCCTATCAATTTTAATTTTTAATTTATATGAAGTTCTCATTCAAACAAACTCTTCCTTACCTCGCAGCTGTTCTTGTTTTTTTCGTACTTACTTTCAGTTATTTTGGTTCGGTTATTAAGGGGAAAAAGGAAATTATCCAAAGTGATATTACTATCAATAAGGGAGTAAGTAAGGAAATTGCCGATTTTCGTAAGGCTCATTCTGGGGAAGAACCTTTATGGACTGGTGGTATGTTCTGTGGCATGCCTACCTACCAAATATCAATAATTTATTCTACTAATTGGGTTCGATTTATTGATAAGGCCTTCCATCTTTGTCTACCCCATCCGGCGGGATACGCTTTTATGTTCTTTTTTGGTTTTTATATTTTGCTTCTTTGTTTAAGGGTTGACCCTTGGCTGGCTTTAGTAGGAGCCATTGCTTATGGGTTATCCGCATATTTCTATACCCTTTTCGAGGCTGGACATAATTCTAAGGCTAACGCTATGGGCTATATGGCTCCTTTACTGGGAGGAATTATATTGACCTTACAAGGAAACCGTTGGCTGGGCATGGCGGTTACCGCTCTTTTTGCGGCATTAGAGCTTAACGCCAATCACCTGCAGATAACCTATTACTTACTACTATTATTGGTAGCGCCTTTAATTCTGGTAGAGTTGATACACGTAATTCGTTTGAGAAAAATAAAAGATTTTCTCCAGGCTGGAATATTTCTAACGGTGGCCACCATAATAGCCATACTTCCAAATATTAGTAATATATGGAGTACTTATGAGTATGGAAAAGATTCCACCCGTGGCGGAACAGAGTTAACCATTAAGGCGAATCAATCTTCTAATGAAGATGTAAAAAGCTCAGGTTTGAATAAAGATTATGCCACACAATGGAGTTATGGAAAAGCAGAGACCTTTACCCTTTTAATTCCTAATTATAAAGGCGGAGCATCGGAGTCTATAGCCAAGTATGATAAAGACGCACTCAAAAGCGTTGATCCGCAAATGAGGGATAATGTAGGTAGTTTTGGTTCTTATTTTGGCGAGCAGCCTTTTACTTCCGGACCATTTTATGTAGGTTCCATTATTTGTTTTCTGGCTTTCCTTGGTTTATTCCTGCTGGATGGGCATTTAAAATGGATATTATTTATTTCCACTATGCTGAGTATTATGTTAGCCTGGGGGAAATATTTTATGGGACTGACCGATTTCTTTTTCGATTTTGTTCCGGGTTATAACAAGTTTCGTGCGGTATCCATGATATTGGTTATTGCTGAATTAACTATTCCCCTGCTGGCTATACTGGCTCTGGATAAACTGTTTAATCGTATTAAATCTGGAGAGGAGATTATTGAGCTGAAATTAGTGAAACGTAAGCTTAGCGTACAAAAGTTACTCCTCATTACTGCTGGTATTGTGGCGGGTTTTGCTTTACTTTGTTTCCTTGCACCCGGTACATTCAATTCCTTTTCAAAAGAAGGGGAGATGGATCAAATCATTTCTCAGGTAAAACAAAGTAATCCGGAGGCAAGTATAGAACAAATCCGGAGCAATTATCAGCCACTGCTGGATCAGGTGGAAGTGGCCCGTGAAGCATTATTTAAAAAGGATGCCCTGCAGCGCTTTTTGTTTATTCTGCTTGCGGCACTTACTGTTCTTCTGGTACTGCGAAAAGTAATTAATAAACAGATTGGTGTGGCAGCCATAGTTATTCTGGTATTGTTCGATATGTGGCCGGTGGCTAAAAGGTATTTGGGACAAGATAAATTTGTAGCAAAAGGACAAAGCCAAAATCCATATGCTTTATCTAAAGCGGATGAGATTATTTTGACTGACAAAGACCCGAATTACAGGGTATTAAACCTAACAGTTTCCCCATTTCAGGATGGCAGCACTTCTTATTGGCATAAATCTATTGGCGGTTATCATGCAGCAAAAATGCGTCGCTACCAGGAGCTTATCGATTTTCAAATCGATAAAGATATCAAAACACTGTATCAGGGTTTCCGGAGTGGTGCCATTACCGATTCGGCGCTCAGTGCTACTTTCGCTCAAACCAGGATACTAAATATGCTCAATACCAAATACATTATTGGAAATGGGGAGGCACCACCGTTGGTTAATAATCAGGCTTATGGCAATGCCTGGTTTGTAAAAGATATTAAAACGGTGCAGAGTGCCGATGAGGAAATAAAAGCACTGGATAATACCGACCCGAAAACCACAGCTGTGGTGGATAAACGCTTCGAAGAGCAGTATAAAGGATTTAAATTTTCCGCCGATACTACCGCCAGCATTAAGCTGAATGCCTACGCCTCCAATCACTTAGTGTATGAAAGTAAAGCTGCAAGTCCGCAATTAGCGGTGTTTTCAGAGATATACTACGACAAGGGCTGGAAAGCATACATAGATGGCGCTGAGGCTCCGCATTTCAGAGCGGATTATGTGTTGCGGGCCATGCAGGTACCGGTTGGTGTCCATAAAATTGAGTTCAAATTTGAGCCCGCCTCATATATTACCGGAAGGAAAATCTCTTTGTTTGGCTCTATTCTTCTTCTAATAGTTTTTATTGCAGGTGTGACACTTAACTTTTGGAAAAGAAAAGCGATTGCAGTTTAAAATACACAAGATTATTATCGTCTATAAAGTATATTTTCTCAAAAATTGGATTTATGCATATCACTCTAGTTGTAGGAACCAGACCCAATTTTGTAAAAATAACTCCAATAATACATGAAATTTGGAAGAAACAAAGCGAAGGAAACAATATCAAATACCGATTGGTTCATACCGGGCAGCATTATGATGAAGCCATGAGTGGATCCTTTTTTCAAGAGTTAAATATTCCAATCCCGGATTCGAATTTAGCAGTTGGAAGTGGAAGTCCTGCAGAACAAACAGCTTCAATTATGATTGGTTTCGAAAGAGAACTAATTTCTAATCCAACTGATATTGTTGTTGTTGTTGGAGATGTTACTTCAACTATGGCCTGTGCAATTGTTACTAAGAAGCTGAACATTAAATTAGCTCATATAGAGGGTGGAATCCGGTCGTTTGACAATAGTATGCCAGAGGAGATTAATAGAAAAATTACGGATAGTATAAGTGATTTCTTTTTTACAACATCTCATTTTGCAAACAAAAACCTATTAAATGAAGGGGTTGATAAGAATAAAATACATTTTGTTGGTAATGTAATGATAGATACGTTGTTGGTTAATTTAGGCAGATTAAAGAAGCCGGACTTTTTCGATAAATATAAGTTAAGTAGCAAAAATTACCTGGTCTTAACTCTTCATCGCCCTCATAATGTTGATAAATTAGAAAGGTTAACTAAGACACTCAAAGAAATAACAGAACACTCCAATGGGTATCCAATTTTATTTCCTGTTCACCCCAGAACAGCTAATGTTCTGAAAACAAGTGAAGCCCAATTTTCCAATCTTATTATTACCCAACCAATCGGGTATTTAGAGTTTAATTACATTGTAAAACATGCCAAAGCTGTGCTGACGGATTCAGGAGGAATAACGGAAGAAACTACCGTAATGGGAATTCCATGTTTAACATTAAGAGATAATACAGAAAGACCGGAAACATGTGAAGTGGGAACAAATGAATTAATTGGATCGAATCCCGAAAATATAAAGCCTTTTTTAAATAAATTGTTTGCGAATAATTGGAAAAATGGAGCAATACCTGAATTATGGGATGGAAAGGCCTCAGAAAGGATTATAAAGCAACTATTAATTAATATAGAAAATTAGGCGAAATTTGCATGGAATGAAAACAGGGTTTACTTGCGGAGTTTACGATTTATTTCATGCTGGGCATGTTTTAATGCTTGAAGAGTGTAAACAACATTGTGACTATTTAATTGTTGCACTTAATGAAGCTAAAAATCTTCCCCCCGGAAAGAACATACCAATATTCAGTATCGATCAACGAATTCTTATTCTGCAACAATGTAAATTGGTAAATGAAGTGTTAACTTATAGTTCTGAAGATGAACTGGAAGCTTTGTTAAAAAGGATTAAACCCGATGTTAGATTTTTAGGTGAAGATTATATAAACAAGCCAATTACAGGTAGAGAGTATAGTAAGGAAGTGTATTTTACTTGTCGCTCTCATGGCTTATCAACAAGTAAATATATTGCACAAATAATTGAGAGATATTGTACAAACACAAATCGTTAAAATTAGCTTTTTGACATAATGTATGTGTCGAGAAGTACATGCAGAATTACCTGATGAAAGCATTCCACTATACCATAGTTAGTTACGGGTAAGTAAAAATTAATATCTCCCATCATACTTAGGGTGTTACCATCTTTAAATCCTGTAAGTGTAATTACTTTTCCATTATTAGCTTTCGCTAAAGCTACTGCATTAATAATATTTTTTGATTCACCACTACTGCTTATAGAAATCAATAAATCGTCTGGTTTATAATGTAAACGTAACCATTCTTCCATCGCTCTTTCATATCCATAGTCATTCGCAAAACAAGTGATAAGAGCAGCATCGCTAAAGGCAAAAGTAGGAAATCGACCTATTTTAGAATAATCTTCCATCATATGTGAGCAAATTGAGTTTGACCCACCATTTCCAATAAAGAAAACACGTTCGGTATTTTTTAATATCTGAAGTGCAGCATTTATTTGCTGCTCTATACTATTATTACTTACGAAGAAGTTATGGTAATAGCTATTGTATAAACTTAGTTGCATATTCTTTAAGTAGTTGTTTGGTTACAGATTTCTCGTTACATAACCATGTTGTTGATAAACTCGCTGCTAGCGAAGGTACTACAAGTTCTGTAATTTGACTTTGTGAGGCAGCTTGCAAACATGCAAAAGCAAGGAATGTATCTCCGGCTCCAATGGTATCAACTATTTTACTAGGAAAGGCAGGCTGGAACCCCACAGTTTTTCCATTACAAAACGCTGAGCCCTGCGATCCAAGTGTTACAAACATATAATCTGAGTTAATCTCATAATTATATAGATTCATTAAATCCATTTCATTACATGTGATGTTTTTATTCATTTGTAAGCTCGCTTCTCTTAAGTCTAGAGATACACTCTTTTTTTTATGATTTTTCCATTTACTTATTCTATTAAAACCAAAATTATTTGAATTTGTCTGACACATTAAATGGAAACCATCATTTATCTTTAACTTGTCGCAAAACCCATGCCCGAAATCAGCAACCAATACCATGTCATAATTTTTAGTATCAATACTAATTTCACCAAATCCTTTGATGTCAAATTTATTAATCTCAACATGCTTTTTGTTATCAAAAGTATCTAAATATCTTGTTTTAATAATTTCACTATTAGTGTTGGTAAATAGAGCAATTTCTTTAACAAAATCTTTCAAATGGTTTGCAACAGCAGCAGTGCCTCCCTGTTGAACTTGATGCTGTTTATCTGCAAGTTTGAAAACCGGGCAAGAGGACTTCATAGAATGCCCTTCATATTGAACATATATAAATTCATCAATAATCGTTTCTCCAATCAGAGCAATACGAAAATCTTTAACCTTGTCAATCAGTTCGTTGATTAATTCAAGCATAGGCGCAATATAACAAAATTAGATTATTTTTTGTGTACCCCCAGTCGTTTTACAAATTTGACTATGGATAAGTTAATATCAGGGCTGATTTTGAGTAAATACATACAAGGCCAGTATAATAATGTAAGTATAGTGCCTTTAATAATAATGTTTACAACCGGGGAGCAGGAAATAAATGCGTGCGTCATTAGCACAAATAATATAATTATTACAATCAATCCTTTAATAAAATGTATTGTAAATGGTTGAATTCCATGGTGATAATACAAAAATGCTATTCTGAACAAATTATAAAGAACCAGAGTTATAGTAGTAGCAATTGCAGCTCCTTCCATTCCATAGTTGTATTTGTTAATAAATAGGTAATTACAATAAATTGTTGAGAAAATAAGAAAAATAGTAAATAATAAGTCCCATTTGTATTTCTCAGAGGCAAGAATAATGAGTCCGTTAATGCCTGACGACATATCGAATAATCGTCCGCTACATAGAATAAGAAAAACATATTTACCTTCTTTAAACACATCGCCGTTAGGCATTAGTACAAAAAGATCATCAATACATATCCAAAATCCACAGAATATGTAAGCACCAATTAATAAGGACACAACGGAAACATTTTTATATAATTTTTCCATTTCCTTCATGTTTTTTTTGCTCCAAAAATTGGCTACAATAGGACTCGTTATTCTTATAATTGCTCGGTAAGGTACTAAAATTACGGATGAAACAAATGCCACTGTGGTATATATTCCAGTTGCTTTTAAATCAATAAAACCAGAAACGAAAATTTGATCAATAGCCATAATGAAATTATTTCCGGCTCCACTTAGTACGGAGAATAAGGAAAAAATAATCAGATGTTGACTATATCTTTTAACTTTAGTTGAAACCTGTGTTATTGGAATAATTTTTTTCTTACAAATGTATATCAGTAGTATAATAGCAGGGGAAGCGTTAGCAATTACATACAGAACAATGAAACTCTCAAAATCGATTATTTTAAAGACATATAAAGTAATGCATACTGTAATGGCTAATCGTAATATTATTTCATTAGCAAAGGAAGAAGATACTGTGTCAAACTGACATCTTAAGAAGGCTTCAAATATAATGTAAGCAGAGGTTGCAAGACCTAAAGGTATAATGTAAAAATAGTATTGCGCAAGCAACGGAGATTTTTCGCTAAAGAAAGCAGCTATGGAATCCTTGCAAACAATTAACACTACGACACTTAGAACAGAACCTGATATTGCTATTTTATATATCCAGGTTAGAAAACCATAGTGTTTTCGCGTGATATCATTGAAATAGGGGAAAAACTTGAGCAAAACGCCAGGGGTACCTAATGTTGAAAATTGTGCAAATAATATAGCTATTGAAATAAGTACATTTGCTAATCCAATTTCTTGAACAGAAAGAAATTTGGGAAATAAAATAATCTTGTTTACATATCCCAGCAACATTCCAGCCCATGATATCGTTGAGAGCTTAAGACCATCCCGTTTAACAATGCCCATTTGGCTAAAATACTAAAAAAACACCTTATAAGGTCAATAAATGCCTATATTTATGGGCTTGCGACAATAATTTAACTTATGGTATGAATGACTGCAAAACACAAGATATTTTTATACAAAATATACATTTATAGTTACGAATTAGTAAGCTCGGCATTCGACTTTGTAATTTTTTGGCTTAGAATCCCTTTGACAAAACGGACAAGTACCACACCTGCTATATTGTTTGTCGGAGAGCAACTACCTCCACGGGTTGCTCGCATAGCCAAATGGATTAGGCGCGAAAGTAATTATAGAACAATATTGCTTTGCCATCAGAGAGGTTATGTGAAAGCATTTTCGGCTAATGAGTCCTTCGATAAGGAATATTTGTTCCGAAATAAATGGCACATGGCATCTATTGCCTTGCACTTAAAGGGAATTGTAATAATTCATGGATTTGCACCAAAAAGCAAATTTCCGAATATTGCTCGTAAATCACTCTCAAATAAATATGTACATGACATGCAGGATGTGTATACAATATATTATAACGGAAGTGTTAAGCTGAGATGGTTAAACAAAGAGCTGCCTTATGAGGCTGAGTGTCTAAAACGTGCTAATGGAATTATTGCACACAGTTTAGAGCCTCAGGCAGCACTAAGAATTTTAAAGCCGGAAAAGAAGCCACGTACTATATTTTTCCCTTTGTATTGTGATGATGATTTTTTTAAGAACACCACTAAAACATTCTCATCCGATGATATTCACCTTGTATATGCGGGAGGGGTTGCAGGTAGACATAGAAACACATCTCAATACGGGAATATTCAATTTCATTCACTAATAGAAATGTTAACCGACCAGCACTTGCACTTTCATATTTATCCAAGCCCATCTAATATGCGGGCAGATTATGAAGAGTATTATCAAATAGCAAAGACTAATCCGTATTTTCATTTTCATGAGCCCGTTGACCAAGATCGACTTGCTTCAGAACTAAGTCAATATCATTTTGGCTTATTGCCCTTTTTTCAATCGAAGTCCGAGCAGTCTCCCCTAAAACTTAAATATGCTACTACTTTAAAATTATTCAACTATCTTGAAGCAGGCTTGCCCGTTATCGTTTCCCAAGATATAATTTATCAGAATTGGATTTTAAATAGGTATCACATGGCTGTAAATATAAATGAGAAGAACGTGTCGCAGTTAAGAGAAAAAATAGAGTTAGCAGACTACGAAAATCTTCTAAGAAATGTTCATAAAGGTAGGATTAAACTATCTCTCAAAACAAATATTAGGCGCATAATCTCGTTTTATGAATGTATTATGAATGTGGATAGTTGAATATAGTTTTAATTAAAAAAATGAATTACCTATGTTCTTTCCTCGCATTACAGATATAGTTTAATAATTTCGTATAGCTTTCAGCACCACTTTTTCGTGAGTAATGTTCCGTGTTAGTTCCAACAGGATTAAATAGGGATTTGTTAATGTAAGTATGGAAAAATCTGAGTATTCCATGTAGCATTGCTTTTTCATCTCTAAAATCGTACACTTCTCCTGCTTTAATTTCAGTTATTATTCGGGCGCTATCACCTTCCGGGTTACCAATACAGAAAATAGGGCGG
>JACCDG012016014.1_pt1 | contig 17302 bp, 18 predicted proteins | sample 7442471 | NCBI WGS metagenome assembly JACCDG01 (sample SAMN15323444, study PRJNA562643) | freshwater metagenome | isolation source: river surface water | place: USA:Blue River Watershed | collected 2017-08-17 | reverse complement strand
ATGAAGGCCCTGGAAGGTTTTGCGTTTCCGTAAAACCCCAAAATAAAGAAATGTTTGAACAACATTTTTCCAAAGTTCCCTACAAATTGTTGGGATCTGTTTCCAGCGAACCAACTCTAAAAATTGAAAATAAAAATGAAATCATTTTAAATGCTTCAATGAATGGTCTTATTGATGCTTGGAAAGGAGGACTAAAATGACACCTAAGTTTTTAGTACTAACCGGAGACGGCATTAATTGTGAAAGAGAGACGGCTAAGGCTTTTGAAAAGGCTCAAGCATCAGCTAAAATTATTCATATAAATGATCTTTTGGAGCGTCCAAAGCTTATTTCTGAATTTCAAGGACTGGCCATTCCCGGAGGATTTTCTTTTGGTGATGAGCTTGGTTCAGGTCAAATCCTTGCCCTAAAAATTAGACATGGACTTGATCAGGAATTTTTGAAATTTATCGATGATAAAAAACCTATTATTGGGATTTGTAACGGATTCCAAGTTCTTGTAAAGCTTGGGGCCCTACCTGCACCTCATAAAGAGAGATCCATGTCTCTGGCGCAAAATTCTTCAGGACACTTTCAAAACTTTTGGGCCAAACTCCACATTGATAAAAAATCAGTTTGTAAATGGACCGATGGAATAAATTTGCCATCGATAGAACTTCCTATTCGCCATGGAGAAGGGAGAGTGGTTTTTACCAAGGGAATGGAAGAGTCAATTTATAATGATTTAAAAAACAAGGGTCAGATACCCTTCACTTACGAAAACGATATAAATGGATCCTACCAAAAGATAGCTGGAGTATGTGACGAGTCCGGGCTTATTTTAGGGATGATGCCTCATCCTGAAGCCTTTATTTCCAATGCTACCTTTAAAAATAAATCTGATAAAGTTTTAGAACCTGGAGCAGGTCTTCTGTTGTTTGAAAATATTGTCCGTTATTTAAGGAATAATTAAAATGGAGTCAAAAATGCTAGTGAAAATTAAAAGGGCCCTTATCTCCGTTTCGGATAAGTCCTATCTTGATGTTTTAGCAAAAAGTTTATCCGAGCGTGGTGTAGAAATTATTAGCTCCGGAGGAACTCGAAATTATATTATGGGGTTAGGAATTGATGTTACTCCGATTGAAAAAGTTACTGGAAATCCTGAAGCTTTTGGCGGAAGGATGAAAACGCTTTCCTTTCAAGTATCATCTTCTCTTTTATTTAGAAGAAATATTGACTCCGATATAAAACAAGCAAAGGAACTAGGGATCGATGCCATTGATTTGGTGGTTTGCAATTTGTATCCCTTTGAAGAAACCGCTAGAAAAAAAGGTTCTCTTACAGATTTGATTGAAAATATCGATATAGGAGGTCCTACTATGGTTAGGGCCGCTGCAAAAAATTATGAATCGGTCTGCATTTGTACCGATCCTTCGCAATATAAGTTGTTGCTTGAAAGTTTAGAAAAAAATGATGGTTTCACTGAATTATCTCTAAGAAAAAAACTTTCGCTAGAGGCCTTTAGGCATACAGCAAGCTATGATTCTTTGATTGCTAGTGAGCTTGAAAAAGAAAATGGTGAAGAATTAAGAACTATTTCTCTCTCTCCTGCAAATACTACCACCCTTCGATATGGGGAAAATCCTCATCAAAAAGGTTGGGTGGTAAAATCTCCACTGGGCGGCGGTCTAGCGCATGCTATACCTATCCAAGGAAAAGAGCTTTCTTATAATAATCTTTTGGATGCAGACGCCGCTTACCGGGCAACTTGTGATCTTAATTCTCTTTGCAAGGCACCCTTTGACTCATCAGTCGTTATTATTAAGCACTCCAATCCTTGCGGTGTCGCTCTATCTAGGACTCCAAAAAGGGCACTGGAACTGGCCTGGAGCGGGGATCCGGTTTCTAGTTTTGGTTCCATTATTTGTTTTAATAAAGAAGTAGATAAAGAATCTGCGGAGTTTTTGTCCTCCCGATTTGTGGAAGTAATTATTGCGCCCTCTTTTTCTAAGGAGGCAAAGGACCTTTTTTCTGAGAAGAAAAACCTCAGGCTAATTCCACTTGCCCCAAGTATGGATTATCAAAACGAGTATATGGTCAGATCCATCACTGGCGGATTTATCGTTCAATCTGAGGATAGTGGTTTAGATGAAGGCCTCAAAGTGGTGACTAAAATTAACTTTGGTGAAAAACAATTGAATATGGCCCATTTTGCCACCATGGTGACCAAGCATTTAAAATCCAATGCCATCGCCCTTTTTAAAGAGGTTACAGATGGGGTTATGCTAATCGGTGCGGGAATGGGAAATCCCAACAGATTAGTGAGTATTTCCCAAGCTGTTGCCAAGGCATCTGAAAATAATATTACCGATCTCACTGATGCCGTTTTAGTATCGGATGCTTTTTTCCCATTCTCGGATAATATCGAGGAAACATCTAAAGCTGGAATAAAATTTATTATTCAGCCAGGTGGTTCTATAAAGGATAAGGAAGTTATAGAGGCCGCGGATAAAACTGGCACGGCCATGATTTTTTCTGGAAGAAGACACTTTAGACACTAGGAGTTTCAAATGAAAGATACCATTTCCTATAAAGATTCCGGGGTTGATATTGAAAAGGGCGATGCTCTAGTCGATAAAATTAAGGAAAAAGTAAAATCCACATACGGTTCTCGCGTACGCGCTGGAGTCGGCGGATTTGCATGTCTCTATGAGATAACTCCAGGAAAACTTTTGGCCGCAGGGACCGATGGAGTAGGAACCAAACTTAAAATTGCTCAACTCTTGAATAAGCATAATACCATTGGAATCGATTTGGTCGCTATGTGTGTAAATGATGTTTTATGTACAGGTGCTAGACCTTTATTTTTTATGGATTACTTTGCCACCGGAAAGTTGGAATTAAATGTTGGCGATGAAATTATTGAAGGGATTGTGGATGGTTGCAAGCAATCTGAATGCGCCCTTATTGGTGGAGAAACTGCAGAAATGCCAGGAATGTATCCCCATGGTGAATATGACCTCGCTGGTTTTGCCATTGGTGAAGTGGAAGAAAAAGACCTAATTGACGGCTCAAAGCTTATGGAAGGGGATACGCTTATCGGAATTCCCTCCTCAGGACTTCATAGCAACGGATTTTCCCTAGTTAGAAAATTAATAAAAGAAAATGAAAGAGAGCTTTTAGAAACGGCACTCACTCCAACCAAAATATATTGGAAATTGGTGAAAAAACTTCTAGAAAATCACCCAGGAAAAATAAAGGGTATGGCCCATATTACAGGTGGAGGCCTTACCAATATTCCTCGAATCAATGAAGGGTTTGATTACCATTTAAATTTCCTTCCCTCCTTTGACGAAATCCCTGCTATTTTTAGGGAGATGAAAGAGAGATCAAATCTTGCCAGCGGAGAGCTTTATACCACCTTTAATATGGGGATAGGCCTTGTAATCGCCACCAATTCTCCCAATGAAATTATGGATTCTCTTAAATCGAATTCTGAGAAAGCTTGGGTTTTAGGAAAGGTTTCAAAAGGAAAGGGTTTGGTGCATTTCCAGGGTAGTGAGGGACCAGTAATTCTATAAATTTACTCTAATTTATTTACTTAAAAGGCCCTAAATATTAGGGCCTTTTTTTTACAATAAAAATCATTTAGAAACTAATTTTTCCGCCCAAATTTCCGAAGGTAACTGATAGGGGAAATAAGGCGGAAAAATGAAAAAAATATTTACTATTTTAGGATCTTTTTTTGTAATTGTGTTTTTCTTGGGGCTTGTTTTATGGATGGGCGAAGATAAAAAATTGACCAACTTAGCAGAAAAAGTAAAGGAAACCCAAGAGAAAGCTCCAGAGAAAATTTCAAAAAATTTAGAGAAACTGACCAATCTAAAACATGGGGATCACCCAAAGTTTGAAGGAAGGTTAGTGTTGGGGCAGACGCTAAAACCATTAGATAAAATACCTGAAAAAATTGATTTTTTAAATAAGGTAGATCCCGATTGGGATAAGAAAACCGTAAACTATTTGAACGAAAGTTCTGATTATGATCGTAAAATAAATATTACCAAAAAGAGCGGGGTGATTAGTTTAAATAACGAAACCGGCATTTATCTTGAACAAGCGGTAATATCCTTTACGCAAAGAGATGGAAGCAGAGGAAGTTTTGAGGCCCTTATCAACTCCGAAAATGGGGCCATTGAAATAGTAATCAGTAAAAATATTAATGAAAATCTTGAAGAGCCAAACATTGAGGTAAAAACTCCCGATTCCTCAAGCAATCCCTTTGCTAATAATGCGACCGATGAAGAGCGGAAAGAATTAAATGAGGGAAATACTGAAAGTATTTTGGAAAGCCTTGATCAAGAAAAACTTGCAAGTTTTGATGCTCAACAATACGAGGAAGAAATCAAAGAACAGGAAAAAGCACTTAAAGAAAAAAACTCGGATAAAAATTTTAAGTTGTATGTCCAGGAGCTAAAAAGACAAATCTCCTCAGAAAGTAATTAAGGGCCATTTTTATGAAATATCTGGTAGCGGTTTTTATTATATTTTCAACCTTAACATTTGGACTACGTAGTGAGGCCATGGATGTTCTAGGAAATAGGGACTGTGGTCAGGAAGGACAATTTCAGTGTTGGGCCTGGCAAAAAGAATTTTGGGATACTGTAGGTTTTGGATGTGACAGGGGACTTCGGACCAGTTGGAGCTGGAGTAAGTGGAGAAACTATTGTGTAAATAGCGTTCGCCAAACGGGTGCCGCTAATCATTGGATTGCCGATACTTTGAGATTTCAAAGACATCTTCTTAAGGATGAACGCATCTATAATATGCCTATGATGGATGCACACAATGCCATGCAATACACCAAGGCAGGAATACATCTATTACAAAACCAAACCTATAGCCCAACTGAGCTTTTATATATGGGAGTGAGGATTTTAAGTCCGGATGTCCATAATTATAGAGGCAATATGAGGCTGCTTCATTGTGAAAGAAATATGAGGCAACTTTGTGATCTTCGTGGAAGATATTGGGCCAATTATTTGGAGGAACTAAAAATATGGATTGATAGAAATCCGGGCGAGTTTGTAGTGGTTAGAATAGAGGATTATCCCGAAGGAGATTTAAGGAACTTTACTTATCCCATCGAGGTCATTTTTGGTAGAAATCTAGTCTTTACTCAAGCTGATTTAAATACCTATGGTGGAAAAATGCCCTCCCTTCAAACCATTAGAAATCTGGGAAGGAGAATTGTGTTTTTTAACCAAAATAATTCCGATGGCAACTGGACTATTAGGCAAAGTGGCCATTTTTATCCAGGTTGGCCCGGCGAGTATGTTAAAAATTTTAGACAAAACGAGTGCAACCATGCTGGAAGAAATCTTCTTGGCGGGGCCGGTGAAAATTATAAAAATAACGAGTGGATTGGTATTGCAGAATCAAATGGAAAATTACTTGGGGCCCCTTTTAGCAATGCATTTTTCGATGGAAGGAAGGAGTCAGGAGCGGTTGATGTAAATGCTGTAAGGGCAGCTGCTAAGTGTGGAATTACGGATATCCAAATGGATTGGGTGGACAACGAACGTTTGGCGGCTGCCATATGGACTTGGGATGTTGGTCAACCAAGAAATTTTGGCTCCGGACTAAATTGTGTAAAACAAAGCAATGGAAGATGGTATACCGCAGATTGTGGGGAATCAAAACGATTTGCCTGCAGGAACAAAACCAATAAATGGGACTGGAGAGTAACTTCAGCAAGTGCTAGATTTTCTGATGGAAATTCTAAATGTACATCCGAATTCGGTTCTGGTTTTCAATTTGATTTCCCAAGTCGTGGTGATCAAAATGAAATTATCAGAAGACTTACAAATAATGGCGAAATCTGGTTAAAATATTGGCATGGAGATACAGAAACGGGCGTGGCCGGCACATTTTATATTGTTCCCCAAATCAGCAACAAAGGTCTAACCGAAGCAGGGGACTCGGCAATCCAGTATTCTTATTTGGGTAGTACCGATCAGCGCCAGAAATGGATCTTAGATAGAGACGGCCAGGGTTTTTATCAAATTAAAAGCAAAAGCAATGGAAAGTGTTTGGATTCTTTTCAAGATGGAAACGGGGGTAAATTGGGCCTTTGGAATTGCCATGGGGGAAATAATCAAAAATGGAAGTTAATCTCTAAGGGTAATTCAAATCTTTCAATTCAAAATAAACGATCTGGTAAATGTGCGGACTTAAGTGGAACTAAGAAGGCGAATTATGATCAATTGATGGGTTGGGATTGCTACAATGTAATCCAGCATTACTTTAAGTTTTATAAGGAATGATTAACAAGTAATGAAAGTATTATTAATTTTTTGTATTTTTCTATTTTATGAGGCCTGGGCACAAGAATGGACCAATGAAGAACCTCAAGCGAATGAACCAGAAGCAAATATTTCAGAAACCAATGAAACAGAAGCGAATGTACCTGAAGCTAATGAAATAGAGGAATATAGTTCGCCGGAAAATGCAGAATCACCGAACGAGGCAGAAGCGAGGGAAATTGAAGGGGATTAAATTTTTATTTCTTATTTTCTTTATATCTTTGGCCCATGCCCAACCATCATGGGAAGAGGGTGTTAAAAATAAGGACGAGGATTTAAAAAATCCAAAGGTTAATGGGTCTGAAATTGTAGAGCCCAATGAATCTATGCCAGATAAAATAGACGAGGCCGAGGAAGATGCCCCAAATGAAAGTTTACCCGAGGAAAACGATGATTAGGCTTGGGATTTAATTTTATGGGCCTTAAGAATTTCTTGGCAAACAAGACCTACATCCATATGAGAAAGTTTTCCCGGTTCTATTTTATTCTTTAAAACCACAGGTAACTTAGTCAATTTTTCGGAAAGGACTAAATTCTTATTGGCCTCAACTTCATCAACTTTTCCAATTGGGGTGAAGTGGGGAACTGTGGTTAAAACTTCCGGAGTTTCCATTATAATTTTATAAATGGCCCTAACAATTTCAGAGAAATGATCAAGTTCTGCTTTAGAGAAACTCTCTGTTGGTTCAATCATAAGTCCGTAAACTTCAGGGAAAGCAACGGTTGGGGCATGAAGTCCAAAATCCAAAAATAGTTTGCCAATTCTTGGTATGGCGTTTGCCTTTGATGTTCCATTTTGCTCCAAGTTTTTAAACATTTCCTGGCCAATGGTTACGATAAATTCGTGCATCTTGGGTTCATTATGTGCTTTAGGCGGCAACGTGGGATAAATTTCTGCAAGATTTTGATAAAGGTATCTAGCGGAGAGAACCGCAACTGCGGCCATCTTTCTAACACCTTCTGAACCTAACGCCTTTATATAAGTATAGGCACGCACCTTGTGGGCAAAGTTACCAAAATGGCGGTGAAATGATCCTATAGATTTTTTTGCCACTACAGTTTTAAATTTGCCATTTTCTTTAACAACTTGAACGCCAGGAAGAAAATCTACTAATTTTTCTGAAACGGCCACTATCCCATCACCCGGACCGCCACCACCGTGGGGAATGGTCCAAGTTTTATGAAGGTTATTGTGGACAGCATCTACGCCCAGTTTTGCAAGATCAACCCATCCAGCGATGGCATTCATGTTGGCGCCATCCATATAAACTAATCCGCCAATTGAATGAATCATTTTGGCCATGATGTGGAATTCTTTTTCAAACATACCAGAAGTATTGGGATTGGTAACCATGACTCCGGCAATTCTTGTATTGTAATATTCAACTAGGTTGGCAAGTTGGGCGATATCAATTTGACCCGATTCGTTTGCCTCTACAGTAATAATTCCATGTTTTATTCCATCGACAACTTTAGTCTCAAATCCTGCCATGGAAGCGGTCGCAGGGTTTGTTCCGTGGGCAGTTCGAGGAATTAAAATAATATCTCTTTTTTTCTCTTCACCTTTATCTGCATGATAGGCCTGAAATAATTTAAGCCCTACAAGTTCTCCTTGGGCACCGGCCACTGGCTGGGTGGTAACCGCGTAAAGACCAGTAATTCCCTTAAACATTTCTTGGATTTCAAAAAGCACCTCTAGAGATCCTTGGGCATCATCTTCAGGAGCTTGAGGGTGAATATCTGTAAAGCCCGGCAAAGAAGCAGCATAATCGTTTATGTAGGGATTATACTTCATGGTGCAAGACCCTAATGGATAAATGCTGTCATCGGGGCTAACATTTTGAGCACCTAAATCAGTATAGAATTTTTTTAATTCAGGCACGGAAAAGGATGGTAGATTAACGATGCTTGTTCTTTTGTAGCTAGGATCAAGTTCTTTAATTTTTACTTCAGAGATCTCTTTTTCAAAATTTTCACTGAAAAAGGATACGAGTTTTTCAAGATCAGCTTTAGTGTGAACATCAAAGAAGGAAAGAAGTAGAAGGTTTCTAGATCCATTAACTCTTTGTGAAACATCAACTCCAAGGTGGATGCCATTTGATCTTGCTTTATTTATTAAGGCCTGGGCCGAAATATTTAGTTCTAAAACAAATTCATTATAAAAATCGCTTTGAGGGAAGGCCAGTTTAACACCTTTAAAGCTACTTAGTTTTTTTGCCATATCCAAGGCATAATCTCTAGCTTCAGATATCGATTTGGTCATTCCATTTTCACCACGGGCGAGGATACCTGCTCCCACTAGCGTAGCTAGAAAGGATTGGTTTGAGCAGATATTGGAAGTGGCCTTTTCTCTTCTGATATGTTGTTCGCGTGTAGAGAGGACCATGGCCAGGCATTCTACTCCAGCGGCGTCTTTGGCCTTTCCAACATATCTACCAGGGGTAGATCTTATATCATTTTTATTTTTTTCGTTAAATCTGATCCCGAAAATACCAAGACCTGGTCCTCCAAAGTTTGGAGCAATGGCCAAGTGTTGTCCTTCTCCGACAAAAATATCTGCTCCCTGTTTCTGCGTTCCGTATTCACTTGGGGGCACTAAACCACCAGTCGCCAAAAGCATAGGATCAATTACGGCGATGGATTTAACTTGAAGTTCAGAGCAAAGGTCCGTAAGAGCATGGACATTTTCAAGATTTCCCAAAGAGTTTACTTGAGGAAAAACAATCCCGGCCAGTTTTTCTCCAAGTTCTAAGGCCATGGACTTAACAAGGGCGGTATCTGTTAAGCCAGTTTTTTCATTTACCGGTACGGTTTTAATATTTGTATTAGTTGATCGGACATGGGTTTTAACTACTTTTAAATCTCCTGGAAAATTGGATTCCAGAATTAATACTGTGTCGCTCTTATCCTTTAATCTCAGAGAGGTATTGATGGCCTCAAAAATTGCAGTTGCCCTATCGTAGAGGCTGGCATTGATGGCCTCAAAGCCGGTTAGCATAGACATCGCTGAGGAATACACCCAAAGGGCCGTCAGTGTTCCCTGGGATCTCTCAGGCTGGTAGGGAGTATAAGCTGTCGTCAAGCCTCTGATGTCACAGACGTAGGGTATAATTTCTGAAACTTTATAATTTTTAAGGCCATCTCCAATAAAAGAAGTCATGGGTTTATTTTTACTTGCTAGGTTTTCCATATGAGTTACTAAATTCTCATAAGAAAGCTCCTCAGTAACAAAGGGAGTTTTATCAAACATGACTTGGGTTGGAATATGGGCAAAGAGGTCTTCAAATTTCGCCAGACCTAAGGAAGATAGCATATCCCCCAGTTCTTGATCAGAGGCACTTATATAGTATTTGGTTAGTTCACGAGGTAGTTTTTCGGGGTTATAGGGCAGACTGGCAAATTTATTCGACATGGCAGTTCCTTAAAAATTGAAAAATTAATAGCTTGTTTTCTATCACGAAAAAGGGGACATTTTCCACCAAATTGGTAATAATCCAAGAATGATACCAATTCTTATAGAGTCATCAATCCCAGACCACCTAGACGGCCTTGGTATTCCTTTTATTAAATCGTCTAAGGGAATTCTAACGTATCTGGAGTTTAAAGGGGATAGACTGTCCTTAATTACTGAAAATATGAAGAAGGAAGGCCAAAAGCCTATCTGTTTTGATTTTATTAAAATTTGGAACCGTTTGGACCCGGCCGATAAAAGAGGCCCTTTATTTAAGGCCTTAGGCCCTTCTATTAAAAAAGGCCCTATTTGGGATTTAACCTGCGGGATGGGGGGAGATTCCCTTTTAATGCTATTTTTTGGCGCCGAGGTGGTGGCCTTTGAAAGGGATAAAACCATTGGGGCCCTCTTAATGGACGCTTATAAAAGGGCCCTAGAACACCCCAAACTAGGCCCCATTATCGCGGATAGATTTACCCTTTTAATTCAAGATGCCAGGGAATCGGGAATGGCCCCCCCCTTTATTATCTATTACGATCCCATGTATGAAGGTGGGAAGAGAAAGGCCCTACAAAAAAAAGAGATGAGGGTTTTTAGAGAAGTAGTTGGCGAGGATGCTGATGCCACTTCAGTTTTAAAATGGGCCCTAAAAAATTCTAAGGAAAGAGTGGTGGTTAAAAGATCACTTAGAGCAGAACCGATATTGCCCGACCCGACCTTTTCATATAAAGGAAAAAGTACGCGTTATGATATTTATAAAAATAAGTTAATTAAAAATCTTGAGGATAAATAAAGTGGCCAGAAAAACGATTATTGAACCTTTTAAAATTAAAGTTGTGGAACCCCTAAATTTTCACACAAGGAAAGAACGCGAGAATATCCTAGCTGAAGCTGGTAACAATCTTTTTTTGGTCAATGCTGAAGATGTTACATTTGATTTTTTAACAGATTCGGGAACCACGGCCATGAGTGCTAATCAGTGGGGCGCCATGATGGTGGCCGATGAAAGTTATGCTGGTTCTAAAAGTTTTAAAAAATTTGAGTCTGTTGTTAAAAAACTGACTGGGCATCAATATGTCATTCCCACTCATCAAGGGCGGGCCTCAGAACGATTACTATTTTCTGTGATCCTTAAGCCGGGAATGAAGGTTCCTTCCAATAATCATTTTGATACTACTCGTGCGAATATCGAGCAGTCGGGTGGTGAGGCAGTCGACCTAGTTATTGAGGAAGGAAAAGATCCCAATAACCTTCATCCCTTTAAAGGCAATATTGATTTGGTAAAATTGGAAAAATTTTGTCAAGAAAATCAAGGTAATATTCCCTGTGGGATGCTAACCATCACCAATAACACCGGGGGCGGCCAACCGGTATCTCTGGAAAATATAAAAAAGGCTGCAGAGATTTATCACCGCTACAATATACCTTTTGTTTTAGATATGTGTCGTTTTGCGGAAAATAGTTATTTTATTAAAGAACGAGAGCCAGGTCAAAGTGGCAGATCGGTAAGGGAAATAGCTCAAGAAACCTTTTCTTATTGTGATGGCTGTATGATGAGCGCCAAGAAAGATGGGCTATCTAATATCGGTGGTTTTATAACCTTGAAAGCATCAAACTGGTTAGAACAACTGCGAGGAATGTTAATTTTAACTGAGGGATTTCCCACTTATGGTGGGTTGGCCGCTCGAGATTTAGAGGCCCTTGCAATTGGATTAGAAGAAGTTCTTGATGAAAAATATTTGCAATATCGTTTGGCCGTATCCGATTATTTTGCCAAAGGTCTTAATAAAATAGGTATTCCGACGGTAAATCCTCCTGGCGGTCATGCTGTTTATATCAATGCAAAAGAATTTTTACCCCATATCCCAGCTCATCAATTTCCCGGACAGTCATTAGTGGTAGAATTGTATTTGTCTGAAGGGATCCGTTCCTGTGAAATCGGTTCAGTGATGTTTGGAAGCAAAAACAGTAAGGGTAATTTTGTGCCCGCGAGTATGGAATTGGTGCGGTTGGCGTTTCCTCGCCGTGTTTATACTCAAAGTCACGTTGATTATATTTTAGAAGGCATGGCCGATTTGGTGAAGAGAAGAAATGAATTGCGTGGTCTTATGTTTTCTTATGAACCCGCTTTTCTAAAGCATTTTACGGCACGCTTTAAGGCAATTTAACAAAAAAACTCAGTTGCTTTTTTTAATTTTTAAAAGGTCCTGAACTTTTTTAAGTAATTCTTTGCACTCCTCTTCAGTCAGACCAAAAAGTACATTGCTCTTTTGAAGTTCCGGCGCACTGTTGCCCTTGGATTTAAAGCTTTCGATTCTATTATTTAAATTCATTCTGAAGGTTCTTAATTTCTTTGGTTTCCATTCTTCCATTTTGCTTAAATTTTTCACAAGTATCTCCCGTTTTTATAGGGGACATTTCTCATAATAATGGGAAATTCGCCATAATAACTTTGAAGGTTTTTGTTAATCTGAAGAAATACGCTAACCTATTGATATTACTGGGTTGAAATAATTTCAGGAGATTTAAAAGCTCCTCGTTCCTATGTTAAATTGTCCCATGTTTTTAATTATCCCAATTCTTTTAATCCTTAGCGGTTGTGGAAGGCCAATACCCACTGAACTTGGAACTGTTTCTACCGGTGTGGTAGTAGGACCTCTTAACTGGATTGAAGTTAACAAGGGCCTTCGGCCTGAGATTATTGCAATAACTAAGGCCGTGGCCGACCTTTATATTCCCACCAATAAATCTAGGTGTACTGGATTTTTAATTAATAAAGATACCCTATTAACGAACTATCACTGTGTACCGGATCCAATATTAGCAGTTGGAGTCACTGCAAATTTCTCGCATGAATCAGATTCATTTGAAAAGAGTGAATATTTATGTGAAGACTTTATTTATTCAAATGAAGAATTAGATTTTGCTCTTTTAGGATGTAAGAGATCTCCTGGTAAAAAATTTGGATTTTTATTACTAGAAAGTGAAGTGCCTAATATTGGTTCTTTAGTTTATTTGATTCATCACAATTGTGACTATTTAGAAAGTCCAGGTTGCGACTATACTAAGAAAATTTCTTATGGAAAGGTAACTAAACCCAACCATGACTTTATATATAATTCCACCGACACTTTATTGGGATCATCTGGGGCACCACTTATTAGTGTATATTCTGGAAAAGTGGTTGGAATTCATCACGCTGGAAAAGTTACAAGGAACCATCAAAGAGGTCCTTATAATTTGGCCATTCCATCTGGGAAAATTATCCAGGATCTCAGAAAAAATGAACCTGAAATCCTGGAACTACTAAATTTATCTTACGTAAACACAACTTCCATTTGAAGTGTCACAAACAGATCCTGCTACGCAATCATTAGTTGTCACACATTTATCTTTACATCTTCCTGCCTGACAGATCATCGGTGAGCAATTCCACGATTCACCCCTTGAAGAACTAACAATATTTTGTTCTGAACAAAAGTAACTTATTGGTCTCTCAGGGATACATTTTCCACTTTCACAGGAAAATCCTTGAGCGCATCTGCTATTGTTTTCACAAGAGACGGCGCAGTTTTTTCCATCTTGGGCACAAAGATAGGCGCCACAAGAAATAGTCAGATCGGAATGAGCTGTCGCTGGACATTTTCTTTCACCCGATGCTTCTCCAGTGAGCATAAAACTCATTTTCAAAACACCATCAAAGCAGGTTTGATTACAGACTTGATTTTTAAAGGTCTCTATAGGCCTAGGTAGATTTATGCCCCCAGGAATGTTGGGGAAAGTTATGGCCGCATGAGAAATACCAGAAAAGGCAATTACCAAAAGAGTTATTAATTTCATTAGAACCTCCGTTATGGGAGTGGATTTAGCACTTTTGGGAAATAAGAGCAAAATTATTTAATAAAATGGTCTTTTTACAAGGATGCTGGCAAAAGCGATCAGAGTTGATAGGAGATTGACCGCCAAAAAATTCAATTTAATTTTAAAAATGGTTTTCAAGGAATAGACTTCAATAATGGTACTCACCAGGGCACCAAAAAATATAGCTGAAGTCCATGAAAGGGGATTGAAAGTCCCAATTTTGAAGTACTTGCCTAATATGGCCTCAAAGGCCAGGTTTCCCAACTATGGTGGATATTATATTGGTACACCGTCAACCTCCAGGATTCCCACAGGAATGGCCCAAGTAATCATCCTTCCTGATAGGTGGAGTCCTGACCAAACCACATTAGCGTTGGAATTCGGGGAGAAGGAAAAAAATATATTAGGGGATATTTCATTTTTATGGTCATTTACGGCATAAAATAATAATATCATAAGTCTAGAATAAAAAAGGAATAAAGGTTGAAACCAAAAAAATCCATTGGGAAGATCTTTTTATGAGAAAATTGATTTTTCCTTTAGTTTTTTTGGCCTTAGGATATGCAATATTCTTTTTTCTATTTGATAAAAAAAAACCTGCAAAAATTTCCCAGAAAACCAAAACTTCCAGCACTTATTTTAAGAGAGAGAAGGTAACCAAGCCTAATATCTCGGAAGAGGAATTTGATTCACCAGAAGAAAAAGAGGAAGAGGATACTCCGGTATTTAATCCTCTGAAAAATAAAACTGAAACGCCTCCGCCGGCCACTGATCGAAAGTTTATTGGCCCAGATTTTAAAGCAATAGAGCCACCAACTGGAGATATTGTTTACGAAAATAAATACAATTCAAATTGGGAAGATTTACTGATAAAAGAATTTTTTGATGGGGATCGTCCTGATGGGAATATTGAAATTAGAAGGCTTGATAGCTTTGTGTATATAAAAGGCGGAAATGGCCTTTATGTAGAAAAGGTTGCAGTTAATGTTATAGCACCGAAGGAAATGGCCGGAACCTTTTATGCTTATATAAATTCTGGTACCGGAGAAATTATTCACGCGTGGGAAGGCAATGATGATAACCCTCCCACGGAAGTTAGCGAGGTTTCTTCAGAGAATACCTCCGAAGATATTGAAGAGACTGCAATGGATATTCCGGAATCCACAATTGAAGAGGGGATCGAATTTACCGAGGAGGATATGGGTTCTATTCCTCCTGAAGAAACCTTCTATCCGGACTATGACTAAACCAAATTAAATGATCTCAAAACCCAGACCGGACCTATAAGGAAAAAAAAGATATTTTTTAGAAAAGAGGGTTTTCTCCCTTCAATTTTATGTCCCCAAAATTGAATTAACCAGGAAATGACAAAAAGAGTGGCACTGCTGATTAAGAGATAATCACCTTTGGCCAAAATGGAAATTCCCCACAGCATAAAAAGAATTGGGATAGAGACAAAAAAAGCAACCCGAATTCCAAGGCTTAAATAAAAAAATAAACAAATTGCACAAAATAAAGTTGCATAGTTTAAATAGGCCACCGAGTGGAACGCTTCTGGTGTGGGGATGCTCCAAAGAAGTCCTAATAAAGAATAGGTTATCAAGGGAACACAGAACCAATGGATTCTTTCATTGGTTTTATTTTGATGACTTTTGGAATATTCAGAAAGCCACATATTGATTTTTTTCATTGATACCTCCTGCACAATTCTTTTTATCATAGAAAAGTTGGACCATTTGGTAAAGGATGGCGTTTATCAAGGATTTTTTGATGATTTGCGGCAATATGGTAGATTGTATAAGACATCTCTTACGGCCAATTTGCAGAGATAATTATCTTTAGATAAGTGTCTTGGAAGGGCCCTTTTAGTGCCCGCAGAAAAGAAGTTCTTTTCGGAACCTTCTTCTTTTATGACAATTTCTACAAAGCACGGCGGAAACAATCCACCTTTTAGGACTTCGCTTTGAAGTGAAAGAATTAGATCGCCCTTTTTAAAGGAATGTTGTTGGCCAACATAGCTAATTTCAAAGTTTTTTAAATTAAGTTCTTTTTCCAGGACTTCATAAAGTTCTGGCCGCCCAGTTCTGTCTCTAATCTGACCTAAAATTTTGCAGCTTTTATGGGTGACAATAAAATCACCACCGTACCCGCTAAGGGCCGTGAAGGTTAAAAGAATGGTTACAAGCTTCCTCAACATCTTTTATTTCCTTGGGGATTTCCCTGGAAAGGTTGATACATCCTTTATCGGTGATGAGGATATCATCTTCAATCCTAATTCCAATTCCTCGGAATTCTTGAGGGATATTTTGGTCATCGAGACCTAAATAAAGCCCTGGTTCTACGGTAAAAACCATACCTGGAGCAAATTTAATATCGCTTAAGTCATCCTCTAAATAAGGATTATGGTCATGAACATCAAGGCCAAGCCAGTGGCCGGTTCCGTGGGGGTAGTAAGCCTTGTAGTGGCCCTTTTCCAAGTTTTCATCAAGGCCCCCCTTTAGGATTTTTAGATCAATGAGACCCTGGGTGAGAATTTTTAAGGCCACTTGGTGGTTATCGGCAAGAGTTTTTCCTGGAAGGGAATTTTCAATCACCGCCTTTTGAGCATTTAAAACAATTTCATAGAGGGCTTTTTGAGGTCCGCTGAATTTTTTATTGACCGGAAAGGTTCGGGTGATATCGCTGGCGTAAAGGTTAAATTCAGCACCGGCATCGATCAATAAAAGATCCCCATCCTTTAGAATTTCGTTGTTATTGGTATAATGTAAAATATTGGCATTATCCCCACCTGCTACAATTGATTCATAGGCAAAATGAGACGCCCCATTTTTCTTAAACAGATATTCCATGGCCGCTGCGACCTCAAATTCCAGAATTCCCGGACGCGCCAAACTCATGGCAGCTCGGTGGGCCTTATTGGAAATTGATATGGCGTTTTTTATTTGTTCTATTTCCCAAGAATCTTTTACCAGTCGCATTTTGGCCAATAAGTCACCAATATGGAAAATATTTTTTGGCGAATGTTTTTTGATTTTTTTTGCTTCACTTAAACTTTTACATTTAGCGATTATTTTTTTTAAGAAGGTAGGATCTTTAAAAAGATCAATATAAACATTCTTGTGGTTGGCCAGATATTGCGGAATTTCTTTTTCAAAATCCAAAATAGAATGGACTTTATCTACACCTAGGGTTTCTAAAGCGGACTCAACTCCAAGTCTTCGTCCAGACCAAATTTCAGCGGTTTTATCTTTAGGGCGTACAAAAAGAATGCTTTTAAACTCCGGGTGATTTTTACATAAAAGGAGGATGGATCCAGGCTCTAAAAATCCAGTTAGATATTTAAAATTGGAATCTTGCCTAAAGGGATAATCAGTATCATGGCTTCTGGTTTTAAATTCCGCAGAGGGTATTAGGGCAATTCCATCGTTAAGTTGATCAAGTAAGAGTTGTCTTCTTTTTTTAAAAATTTCCATATAATTTATTTTGCTAAATAACCTATTACCAACCAATTATTTCCTACCTTGGAAAGAAGGAGGGTTTCAGTTACCCCAGATAGGTTTTGAAAATCCGATTTAAATTTAACCTCGGCCCGATCCCCTGTAATCAAAGTTTCAATGGCCTCTCTTTTTAAAATTTTTCCAAGTTGTGT
>JACCDG011626922.1_pt1 | contig 17302 bp, 33 predicted proteins | sample 7442471 | NCBI WGS metagenome assembly JACCDG01 (sample SAMN15323444, study PRJNA562643) | freshwater metagenome | isolation source: river surface water | place: USA:Blue River Watershed | collected 2017-08-17 | reverse complement strand
TATAATAAATTATGGCACAAAAAATTTGGATAGATAATGGTACTAACGTTGATGCAACGTGGGGAAGACATATAGCATACAGCTTCGATAATATTACGTGGCAGACTCTTAATAAAGAAATGCTTGGTGTTGAGTGTAAAGTGCTTAAAGCTAATACAGCTTCAGCACTTGTAAATACAGCTCCTGTTTATGAAATTATATTAAGACAGGCTAGTGCACCTAATGTTCCTGCTCCTCTTAAATTTGATTTGACACTTGTTCAAAATCAACCAGGATGGACTAATAATATTGCTGGTCTAAATCAAGCTATAGCTGATATTACTGAGTGGCTTGGAGAAGCTGATTGCTGTGATACTATGGTTGCTGATATTGGTGATATTAAAGTTAGTTTATCAACAGAATTAAGAACGCATAATTATGTAAATACGACTACTTCTGGAACAATTCCAGCCGGAACTCTACGCGGATCTGTTTTAAATCACGGCAGCTCTGCTGGAGTATGGAATGGCGTTTCTTTGCCAAGAGGAGTATCAATTCCTTGGGGCGATATTTTCTCAAGAGATACTTATGACGAGATTGATTATGATGCTACCGGAACTAGATTTCTAATCGAATATACTACATAATTATGTCTCAAATAACCAAGATTTTAAATATTTACGATTCAGATGGTACAATTTCTGACTCTACAAGAAATGTTGAGATAGAAAATATATTAAATCTGAATGGAGGAACTGTAAATATAACTGGAAGCGGAAGTACCGCAGCAACAAGTTCACAGGTTTGGTATAATTCTTCAAACGCAGAATTAGCAAGAATGCTTGATAGCGGAGGTTTAGCTATTGGTATAAACTCCCTTACAGGTGGTTTTGCTGCTGCGGCTAGATTTCGTGCTGACGCGTCTGTTTCAGCTGATTATACAAATACTGCTGTTCTTGATCAAACATACGCGAACACATCAAACAATACCAACACTTCAACAACTCTAACTACAAGGCTGTATAAAACAAGTACTTATAATACATCAGAAATGAAAGCCGCATTTATTCAGGCTCGTAATGATGGTACTGGGTCAATGAATTATATTTGTGGAACAGAGTCAATGTTATGGAGTATTGGATCTGCTACTATCACATCTGCATTTTCTACATCTGCAAGAGCGCAAATTCAGGCAGGAACTATTACAAATTTCGGCGGTATTGATGTCTCCTTCCAGGAAGTTGCTGGAGGAACTATAACTAATATGATTGGCGTTTTAGTTAGAACTCCAACAAATGTAACTGGAGGAACTATTACAAATACGTATGGAGTATTGGTTCAAGATAATACAATAGGAACTAATGATTATGGGTTTGTGTCCGCTGGTCAGGCCTCTAATGGTCTTGGAACAACTACTCCTAGTGCTAATGCAATATTAGATCTACAATCAACAACAAAAGCATTTAAACTTCCACGAATGAACGTGACAGAAGCAGGCGCATTAACGGCAGAAGACTCTATGATGATTTACGTCACAAATACTGATGCTACTTTCCCTACTATTGGTGCGTATTGCAGAGAAAATGGTGCTTGGGTTAAACATTAAAATTTTAAATCATGATAAAAATAAATGTAATAACAAATTCAAAAGGCGGTGTTCCAGTTCCATCTGGTTCCGTTTTAAATATTACTCCGCGCATTGTTACAAGAAAAGAACTTGTTGATGGTGATGTAGTTGTAAAATACGATGTTGGATTTGATTCTGAAATATATAAATCTCACGATAATTGGAGATCTGATGCAAAAGTTTCTCCATATATAGTATCAGAAATGACTGAATATCCTGTTGGATATTACGCTGTAGATGTTCCATTTACTAGCTTAAATCCTGCTGCATTACAATCTATTTATCAACAAGTAATTGAAAATGGTTACGGATCATTCCCTGGTGTTGGAGAAGGAAATACCGAAATTATAAACGCTTAATAATTAATTATATGTCTGAAGTAAAAGAAGAAGAAAAAGAAAAAGCTGTTAATATTGATGATGCTAAAAAAATGATTATTGAAGAAAGAAAAGGCAGAGAGAATGCCTGTATTTCCGAAATACGTGAAGTTTGTAAAAAACACAATTGTTCTATCTTAATTGAAGGTTTCTTTTCTGGAGATAGATTTCAAAGTGGTTTAAAAGTCGTTTCTAACTAATATTAGGTTGAAAAATAAAATAAATGTTTACCTTTGCAAAAAATAAACCAACAGTGAGTGAAATAATGGAATCACCGGAAGCTAACCATATTGGATGGTTATCTTTTATTCTTACCATGTTCGTTGGAGCATGGAATTGGATAACAGAGAACGGAAACGAAGCTATTGTTATTTGTTCTGGTTTGCTTGGTATTGTTTTTTTATTTTTCAAAATAAAGCTTACTATAACAGAATACAAGATTAAACAGAAAGAACTTAAAAAACTTAATGAACATGAGCTTAAAAATTAAGGGATACTGGAGTCCTACTCCTAAAAAAATGCGGAAATTAGGAGATGCTTTTTTAGCTGTCTCTATGTATGCTCAAGCTCAACAAATGTTTACCGGACAATCTACTTGGCTAACAGTAATGTCTGTTGCAGGCTTAGTAGGCAAGTTTTTAACTAATTTCTTTAGTGAAGAATAATGGCTGATAACCCTAAATATCCAATTATACGAGATAATAGTAAAACACTCCCAGTAAGAAAAAAGATTAATTTTTTACCAGGAACAAATACTACTGTGTTGATAGTGGATAATGAGGAAGAGAATACTACAGAGATAACAATATCTGCTACTGGCGGAGGTGGATCTGGTAGAGGATATTTCCCTCAAGGTTGGGGATAGTTAAATTAAAAAAAACAAGAAATGAGTAAATCTAATTCAACAGAAAACGATACATTAGACGCTATTTTGAGAGCTGTAGATCCTACATGGAGAGGAAATGCTAGTAGATACATAGCTTTATACACTGCTGACCCTGGAGAAGCTGGAACAGCAACAACTAACGAAGCTGCTTATGGTTCTTATGCTAGAGTTACTGTAACTGCTGCTACTGGTTTTACTGCTGCATCTGGAGGATCAAGTTCAAATACTGGTCTTATTCAGTTTCCAGAATGTACTTCTGGTTCTGAGACAATTACACACGTAGCAATAGTTACAACAACTTCTGGAGCTGGTCAGATTTTATATAGCGGAGCTTTAACTGCTTCAAGAGCTATATCAACCGGTATTCAACCTCAGTTTGCTATTGGAGCTTTAACTGTTTCAGAAGATTAATATGTATAAGTGTAGTAAGTGTGAGTCTCCTGTATTGGTTGTTCCTAATGAAAAACCTGTAAAGATATGTAAGTGTGAAAACGCTACTATTATAGCAGTTATGAATGCGGAAACCAAAGGAGTCGGAGGAATGCAAATAGGTAAGAAAAAGTAGTATGTTTCAATCTATAGGACAAGTAATTGATGCTGAATTAGACGGCAAAACTCGTACTTATGGGTTTAGAAAAACTACTACGGGTACTTTTCCTGCTGGAGTTTGGTTTGATTATTCCTCAACGAGTGGGAATCCTGTAGCAAAATATTGGTTTGATGCTCCTCCTTTAATAGCTAAGGCTGTTTATCAATCAACAGATGGCGGCATATTTCATGGATCTGGAGTGTCTCCGAGTACTAAATACTTAAAAAAATTATTACTTGTAAATACACAAGCAGGAACTGTTCCTACTAATCTTATTTTAATGGACTATCTTCTTTATTATCCTACATTAGAAGATGGTGTTTTATATCCACAAGTATTAGATAATACAGTAACATTACCTAGATATACAGATGGAGAAGGTGTTCAAGCTATAGTTGTCTCAATAGCAACAAGAAGTGGTGGGCAATCTTTTACTATTTCTTACACAAATTCTCAAGGAGTTTCTGGAAGAACAAGTAATGTAATGTATCAATCTAGCGCAAGTTCTAGTAGTGGAGCTATAATAAATTCTACTGCTGGAGGAGGTTCATTAAATCAATCTCAACAACCATTTGTAAGTTTACAAAATGGAGATACAGGAATAAGATCTATAGAATCAGTAAAAATGAATGGAAGTGATACAGGTTTATTTTCTATAATACTTGTCAAACCTATAGCTCAAATTTGTTTAGGTAGTTTCTCAGCTCCAACAGAAAAGAATTTTTTAATGAATTTTGCTTCTATGCCAATAATTAAAGATGATGCTTTCTTGGGTTTTATAGGACTATCTTCAAACTCATCAGCTCCAACAATGTATGGAGATTTATCAGTAATATGGGAGTAATATAATATTAAAATTTAACTTAAAATAAAAATATGCCATTTTCATCAAATGATCAAATTATAGAAGCTTTAACAAGTGGAAGAACTTGGAAGACAAATTGGGCTAAAAACTTTCAGCCAACAACTGTTGGAATTGCTAACGAGGTTCATACTTTATTTAGAGGAGCTGGTAATCCTGGATCAGATGCCTTGTTTAATACTGGAACAAACCTAGCTTTTCAAGCTGTAAAAGATACTACGACTAATGCTGCTTCTATTTTACACGGAGGAGATGTTCAGTCTGGAGGATATACAAAACATCTTATTAATGGGTCTGCTGTAACAGCAGCTGCTACTGTTGCTCCTGGAACACTTGTTTTAGTAGATGTAATTGGTTTTTACAGAGTCACTTCTGTTACTACTACTACAGCTCAAGCTACTACTAATACTCTTTCTCAATCAGACACATTTACAGCAGATGCAGGTACAGATATTTGCACATATACAAGTACAGCTAATATTCCAAGTAATATTTTAACAGGAACAAGAGTTCGTTTAACAACAACTACTACATTACCTGCTGGACTAGCTTTAGCTACAGACTATTATGTTATTAGACTTTCAAATACTACATTTAGTTTGGCAACATCTTATGCAAATGCTGTAGCTGGAACAGCTATTAATATTACAGATGCAGGAACTGGTACACATACTATAAGTTGGTTACTTCCAAGATATACAAATGGTGCTGGAGTTCAAGCTATTATGTTTAATTCAAATGCTACACCTCTTGGTGCTGCAACTCCTAACTTATCTATTGGATACACTAATTCATCACAAACAGGTTCAAGAGCCACGCCAACTGTACTTCCTGTAGGAAAAACTGCTTGTCCAAATAGTCAAATTCTTTATTCAGGAGCTACAGCAGCAGGTAAATATAATTTTACAATGCCTCTTCAATCTGGAGATGCTGGTATAGCTCAAATAGACACTATTCAAAATGCTACATCTTATGTTTCTGGAGAATACTCTACAGCCTTAATCAAAGAAATAGCTAGATTCCCGTTAATAACTTTAGGTGTTGCTTCTGAAAGAAACTTACAATTTGAGATGCCAAGCTTACCTCGTATTTACGATGGAGCTGCATTATATTTCTTATGGATAGCTGGTGCTGCTACACCTGTTAACTCAGCTTTTAGCGGTCATTTAGATTTTGTTTGGGGATAATATGAAAAAAGAATTTTTAGAAATAGCTCAGAGGGCTTTAACCGAAGGTTGGGATTCATTTAAAATAATGGCAGAATTTATTTCTGTTCAAAAAGAAATTGATGCTCAAATAGCTGAATCAAATGGATCTCAAGAAATAGCTGATAAAATAAGACAACAATAATGTTATTAAACAATTATTTATTAGGAACTGGTTTAGGAAGAGATAGAGGTAGAAGTAATCCTTATATCTATTATAGATCTGGAACTACTTTACAATATTATACTGGAGATCATTTAGTTTCTGGAGAGACTGAAAAGGATTCTTTTCCAACAGGAACTAATCCTCCTTATTCATATATTTTAGGGTTTAAAGGAGTTTTATTAACATCTACAACTTTAATAGATGGGTCTGGATCTGTAGTTTCTAATTTGTCTCAAGGAATTAATATAGAAGGTGATTTGTCTGGATCTGGAAGCATTACATCTTCCCTATCGTTAATCACTCAAATTGCTGCAGATTTAGCTGGTCAAGGAACTTTAACAGCCGATATGGTTGGTATTGTGCAAATGGCTGCAGATTTAGCTGGTCAGGGAGATGTCACATCTTCGCTAAGCCTCATATCAAACATGATTGCCAACATGAATGGTTCTGGTAATATCAGTGGTGCGTTGTTGTTAGGCGTTGCTAATCTTGAAGCTGATATTTCTCCGTTTACAACATTAAGTCCTGAGAGCTTAGCTAATGCAATAATGAATAAAACAATAGAAGGAAGTTATACATTTGAAGAATGTATGAGACTTCTTACTGCTGTAGCTGCAGGTAAATCGACTATTGTTGACTTAGGAGGTGGATTAGCAACTGTTACATTCAGAGATATTAACGATACCCAAGATCGTGTAGTAGCTGATATGACTGATAGTGAAAGAACAAATGTTACGCTAGATCTAGATGATGTAATTTAAAAAATCAATTATGAGTTCAGTAGTTAATGTAAAGAATTATACAGACGATCAGATCATAAAGAGAGTCGAAAGTCTTCCTACTTTTAAAGGATGGAAGAAAGGTAAATACGATATTTGGATTAGATCTAATGAGGATGCTTTCAATAGATTTGATGATAAAGGCTATTCTTTTGAAGTCCTTAAAGACGGAGAGAAACCTGCGTTTAAGATGGTGTGTACTGGAACTACAAACCCAGGATCACAAGGTCTTAAGAATTTTGAACAGTATGGCAATAAAAGATGCGCCGTATTATTAGGAGATTATATGGTTTATGAATCTCATAGTTACGGTTTACACAGAGGTAAATACGCAGCATATAGACAAAGTAAGCCATTCCCTTATGTATGGGATGATAATAAAAATGAAATATCTGGTGATTCAGATAAGATTATTTATGACGAAGTTATTTATGCAAACCTTCACGCTGCTGGTGAACACTCAGAACATATCAATGGAAATTCAATTGCTTGTATTGTTAGAAATGTTAAAGAACAATATAATAAGTGGATGACTTGGATGAACAAAGATAAATATGTAACTTTGTGTATCTTAAAAGAATGGTAATATGGCTAGAAACAGATTAGCTGGAACAAAACGTGGAAAAAGTAAAACCGCTAAATACTACCAGACTCATCCAGAGGCTAGGAGAAAGAAGAAGGCGTATGATACTGAATACCACTCAACTCCTGATAGAAAAAAATACAGAGCCATTCTGCAACAAATCAACAGAAAAAAAGGTACTCACGGAAACCTAGATAATAAAGACGAGGCGCATCAATCAAAGAATAAGACTAAGCAAGAACACTTTTCTCAAAACAGAAAAGCATTAAAGAAGTTTTTTAAAAACTAAAAGTTAAGTAGATGGATGAAAAAATAAAAGAGCTTTATCTTGGAGGCTTAGATAGCCCAACCAGGATAAGCGAAATAGTATTCCCTGAAATAAATCCAAAGATAGGAAGAAAAAGAGTTTGGAGAACTATTCAAAGACTTGGTATTCAAAAGACATCAAGCGAAAAAGTTAAATCAGTTGTTTCAATTAAAAAAGAAGTTCCAGTTGTAGAAGATAGATTTATTTTATCTGCTTGGAATCAGGATACTGGAAAGATGATGGATATTGATCAGTATTGCGATAAATACAAACTTCCAAGAACTGACATAAAAGACTACAAGTTAGTAACGCATACAGGAACACCTTACTACAACATACATTTCAAAGACAAGATAGTTGGAATTGATGATATTCTAAATACTGATTTCATTGACTCTATCGTTTCTAAATACATTAAGAGTTCTTCAAAAAAGAGCAGATTTTCTCCCAAATTATCCGGCAATGTAACAAGAGCCGTCTATACAGATGTCCATGTTGGAATGAATCCTAATCCTAACAATAAGTCAATATATGGAGGCAAATGGGATAAGGAAAGTTTAATGGATAGAATGAGACAGTTTTGTGATTTCACTATTGATAAGGCTATTATAAGTGAATCTGAACATCTTGTTCTTGATGATCTTGGTGACTTAATGGATGGATGGGAAAGCCAGACTGTTAGAAGAGATCACTTGTTGCCTCAGAATATGACTACTCAGGATGCTTTTGATGCTGCAGTTGCTTTTAAGATTGGAATGGTTGATATTTTTGTTAATCAAGGAATATTCGACTCAATAACATTAAACAATGTTTGTAATGATAATCATTCTGGAGCATTCGGATATGTTGTAAACTCTGCAGTTAAGAGCATCTTGGAATCAAAATACGACAATGTATTAGTCAATAATTATCAGAAATTCATAAACCACTACTTTATTGGTGATCATTGCTTTATAATATGTCATGGTAAAGACGATAAGAATATGAAGTTTGGATTCAAAACAAATCCAGACGCTCAGATAATATCAAAGATAGATCAGTATATTAAATCAAATAATCTTTACAAACAAGCAAAATACTTTGAGTTCTCTAAAGGCGATTCTCATCAAATGGTGTTTGATTTTGCCTCTTCTGATGATTTTAGATATATGAATTACCCCGCTTTTAGCCCATCATCTGATTGGGTTCAGACTAATTTCAAGAAGGGTAAAAGTGGATTTGTAGTCCAGGTTGTTAATTCAAAGTCAGAGAATATTGAAATTTCTTACAAATATTTTAATTGGGATAAATAATGTGTTGCGGTAGAAATAAAAAAGGCTCAAAACCTAAGAGTCCTTCAGAATTATCTTCCGATGTTAGGAAGAAAAATAAAATAAATGGTTTTTCAACAAGTAAAAAAACTCTTTCAAATGGTAAAAGATCTTAATTTAAAAGCAAGAGACTTCTTGTTTATACTCGCTATAATGTGGCTTGTAGTGTTTAATGTTAGGCAGTGTTCTACAAATAATTTAATACACAAGAATCTGAGAATAAATACAGATACCGCTATGTACTACAAGTCTAAAAACGGCGATCTTGTCTCTTACAATAACGCTATAAAGATAGAACTTGAAGATCTTAAGATGTATAATGTTTCATTGAAGAATGAACTCAATAACCTTAAGATTAAAAAACCTGAGTCAATAACCAGGGTTGTGTCTATAATCAAAACAGATACTATTCCTTACTATTTTAGAGATACGCTTCCTTGTGATGATTTTGTTGAGGATATAGTTATAGATTCTGCATTTTATGACATAAGCATGACGTTAACTAAAGATTCTATTGTAATAAACAATATATCATTCCCTAATGAGCAGATAGTAACTATAGGTGTTAAAAAGAATGGGTTGTTTAAAAGAAACGAGTATGTATTTGTGTCTAAAAATTCTAATCCGCACATATTAACTACGGCAATAGAATCATACTCTATAAAGGAAAAAAGAAGGTTTCTTGAAAACCCTATACTTCACGAAGTTATTGGAGCAGGTATAATGTTTACTATTATGACCTTTGCCAAATAAACCAACCTGCTAAAGCAGAGCATAACGCATATATCACATACCATCCAATAAAAGGTATTGCTGATATTCCTAAACAAATAAAGAATGCGTAGAACCCAAAGCAAAGAGGGCAATTAAGAACTTTGTTTAAGAAAATAAATGTTTTCGAGAATTTCTCTGGTGTTTTTTTTACCCAGAATGGATCAACCCAAAACTTATCTCTAAGCCATTTAAAAGCATCTGATTGTGTAACTATTATAGACAACGATGCGGATGCTATTACTAGCATCATTATATTAAAATTACTCATAAAATTAACACTTATCTATCCCTTTTTCTAATTTCTTATTGAGTTTAGCTGCTATAGAAGCTGCATCAGCTATTCCTTCAGATTGAGTGTATAACTCATCCATTCTTTTAACAGCTTCTGTTCCATCCTCAAACACTTCTTGACCTGTTCCCATGTGCGAGTACCCATCGTAAGCATCTTTTGAAATCATACATTTGTCGTATGACAGAATATATCCGTTTCTAGCTTTTTCAAGCTTAATGTATTTATAGAACATCATAATCCTTTGATTGAAAGTTTAGTTTCTAAATTGAATTTATTACAAAGCTTATCAAGTATTGAGAACACATGCGCTCCCTTTCCGTTTTCAGCCATTGTAAAATCTCTTACAGACACATCTATTGACCCAGCTATGTCTTTTGTTAACATACCTGATTTGTTTTTTATCAATAGAATTATTTCTCCAGCATCATCCTTTGATAGTGAAGCTTCGCACCAAAATCCTTTAAAACTCATAGTCCAATCATTATATCTATTTCTTCAACACTATGGTTAACAACTATTTGTTTACCGCTTTTCATATAAAACACTGTTTGATTGTTTTCTCCAGACTGTTCGTTAGACCACTCTCTGTAATAAGATACATCGTTAAATACGTTAATCCTAAACATTGATTCTTTGAAGTCTTTACTTACTGCTTTTACTTTTATGAAGCCATTCATCACTTTTTAATTTCGTTAATAATGGCAAATGTAGTAAAAAAAAATAGAGCTACCAAAAGATAGCCCTACTTTCTTTGTTTAACCTAACCTTCTAACTGGAAGTATTAAAAAGGAAGATCTTCATCAATGTCTGCGTTTCCAGAAGGCAGTGATTGACGTTCTGTAGGTTTTAGCTTATTAGCTCCAGGTCTGTCTTTAGACCAATTTTCTTTAGCTTTCTCTGCTGATACGATTTTACCAGACAAATACGTATCTCCTGACTTTGTTTCTTTAGTCCACATTGATACATAAAATTCATTGCCTTTTTCGTCGTACAGCTTTCCTGTATAGTCTGGATGACTATCCTTTTCTTTCTTCTTATTCTCGAAGATTTTTATTGAACTAGGCATTATATCATACCCGTTACCATCTTTCACTTTTTCACTCATTTTTCTTTATTTTATTTATGAAATCTATTACTTCTCCTTTTGTTTGCAGCCAGATGATCTTGAATTTAGCTCCTTCTTGTAATTTAAGATAACCAAGAAGCTTGTATTTTAATTTAGATGTATCTGTAGCAAACCCCTTTGTGTCTATGTATAGTACTTCGTTTTCATTCTTTATCACAAAATCAACCCTAACAACTGATCTTCTTATTAGGTTTCCGTTTATTTTATGCTTCGGAATTAATTCTACTTCAACTTGAAAATCAAACTCAATATCATGGGCTTTAAGCATTTGAGCCATGAAGAACTCAAGCTTTGAATCATACTTAATGCCATCGTTTATTATTTTCTTGTTTCTATACTTATTCGCCACATTGGCAAAGGTAGTAAAAAATTATTAATATTCACCACCTTGTTTTTCTTTTATCCAAGTAACCTCTCCATCTACCTCAACTCCAAATCGTGTTTCATCAAATGAAGCTCTTTCTTGTAAAATCTTTACCTTTCCAGAGAAATAGTCTGCAAGTTCTTCAAACTTTTTAAACTTCTTGAAGTCTGCTTTTGATAGCTTTTCTTCAATTATTTTTCTAAGTATGATCTCTCTTGCCTCAACTCCTTGATCTAAGTGGTTTTTCAACTCGTCATCCATCAGCTTTTTGGTTATCATTTCGCTAAAATATTTATCTAATATACCAGCGATATTAGGAGGTGTAAATCCATCTCCTTTTAAAACCTTGCCCATTGGTCGTGATGGGTCATAAATTCCATCTTCTCCGTTGATTATAGGATTTCCGTTTTTGTCCAACTTAGACATGTTTGATCTATGTATTTCCACAAAAACTTCCTCTATAATATCCTGGCAACCATGAGCTACAATAGTTCCTAGAAGGATATACAACTCGTCTCCAAGCGCATCAACTATTCCTTCTATATCAGACTTTTCACAAGCCTCAAGGTATTCATTATTCTCTTCTTCCATCAACTTGTGACGAAGGAAATAAGCATCCTCTTTTAATAGAGAAGGCTGTTCTTTAGATTCGCATCTAAATTTCTCATTAAACTCTTTTAATAACTCTATTCCTCTTTTCATATTATTAATTTATGTAAATTGATATTCTGCTTAAAAACATTAGTGAATTACGAAGATAAAGCAAAGCCGTCATTTTCATTGTTTTCTTTTTTAGGTTCTGGTCTTTCTTCATTTGGACTTTCTTCATCCTCACCAACAGCTCTCATTCCAAGCTCTGTTGAAATTCTGTTTATTGTTAATCCGTTCATAACGTAGCACAACAGCTCTCTTGTTTCTTCGCTGTCATTAAATAATGCTATGAATGTGTTTACAATATTCTCATATCCACCATAGAACTCTATCTCTGTTTCCATAGAGTCTTCGCCTACTTTTCTTGATTTAAACGAGAAACAGCTTTCTGTATCTGGATTATGATCGCTTATTGTAAATTTTAATTTTGCTTCTTTTGACATAATAATTGTTTTTTAATTTAAAATGGTAGATCATCATAGTCATCTACACCTGACTCAAAGCCTCTGTTTGGTTTTAAATTACCGAAGCTCATTTCTTCTTGCTTTATTTCTTCATTTAACATGTTTTTATTGTTGAACTTATATTGATTAAAGGTGTCTATAGGAGTGAACCTATTATTTGCTTTATTGTATTTGAATTTGCATTGACCAATCTCTCCAAGGTTTCTGTACTTCATTTTCTGAACGTAAACATAAGTAGAGTCTTCTTTGTGATCTCTGTAAACTGATATTCCTACATCTGTCTTATTAAAGAAATTACTACTTCCGTTTATATCATAAAGGTTTGGAACCTCGTACTGACCAGCTCTTTCACCATCTTTAACCTTAAGCATTTTCTTTGGGTGTACAACTATAGCAAATAATATATCATGCTCCTGCTTAAATAATGTTATTTTGTTTAGTGCCTTCTCTATGTACTGTGTTTCATTGTCACTTCCAAAGTTATGAGAAACTGTATTCCAAGGATCTATAACTATAGACTTTACTCCGTACTTTCTTATCAAGCTTCTGGATATATCAAGTATCTCATCCAAAGTAAACATATCATCTTTGGGTCTGATAAAAAAGAAATGATCCTTTATGAATTGTATTGCTTTTTGAAGCTCCATAGGACTCATTCTTTCTGAAGCGCCTTCAAAGAACGGTTTACCAACTATAATTTCGGCATACTTGTATATCATGTAAGCTAAAGGATGGTGTTCAGGAGAAAATATCCCGAACTTCCACCCTTTTTTTGCAGCAAGAATTACCTCAATATGCTCTAATAATGAACTTTTACCATGACCAGGGATGCCAGTTATCGTGTATAACCTGCTTGTCTGAAAAGTACATATCTTATCAAAATCAATTCCAAGCTCTTTAATTTCTTCGCCTCTCTCATATCCAGAGTTATAAAGTGCTAATATTGAGTCCATTTCATTATCTGCATAAACTATTCCTTCAATTGGAAACGGTTCTGCACTGGTAATCAGGCTCTTAACATCTTGAGATCCATACTTTAATAAAACCTCATTTGCATCTTTACAACCTTCTGGGTACTTAACTATGTAACAAATATCTTTACCAAGCCTTCTCGCAAGCTCTTCTCGTAAGCTGTGACCTGCATTGTCATTATCTACAGCTAAATAAATTCTTTCTATGTTATCAAAATAACTAATGCAATTGTCTAAGTACTGCAGATTATTCTGACCAACATTCGCACCGTTTGGAACAGATATTACGTTGTTTATTCCGCACTCTATAAACGTGAGTGCATCCATCTCTCCTTCGGTTATTATTATTTCATTTTCTCCTATTATTGAATCTAGATTATAGAATATTAGTTTTGCCCCAGATTCTAAGGCAAATCCCTTTTCTTCTATTGATCTGTATTTTTTATTTACAAGCCTTCCAGATTGATAATAATTGAAAACTATTGTATTTGTTTTCTTATCTACCTTGGCTATCCATTTATCTTCCTCAGATATTTTTACGTCTCGTACAGTTTGCCTTGATATTCCTCTTGATGAGAAAAATTGTATCAACTCATCTGATAGTTTATCGCTTCCTCCTGGAGATGGCTCCGGTATTTTATACTTACTGTCTTCTTTCTCTATAACTGTTCCAGAGTATCCGCAGTAATGACATCTAAAAACACCTAAATCAACATTAACAGATAGGGATCTATCTCTTTTGTCGCTTCTTCTTTCGTTACATTTAGGACATTTAACCTTCTGCTGAGACGGCTTGTTTTTAACCTGAATGTCAAGTGATAATAATTTCCCTATTATATCTGTGTTTCCCATTAATAAACCATGTTATTAGATGTTTCTTGTTTTTTTACATCTGAATTTCTGAGCCAATTCTTAAAATATGACTCATAGTTCTTGTATCTCTTTCCTTTTGATTTAGCCCAATCGACGGCTTTATTCCTCTGCGATACAATATGTTCTCTTGTAAGGTTTTTAAACTCATCAAGCTTAAGCAAAGATTCTAAAATTATTCTAAACGAGTCATCATCTTCAAGAATTTTTAATTGTGATTTTGCTGGAGCCTGTCTTTCTTTTATTTCTTCTTGCTCATCATTATTAGATTTCAATAAAGTAGGTGATTTTTTTCTTGATTCCTGGCTTTTTTTGCCCATACTTGAGAATCTTTCTATCTTCTGTTTGTAGATAGACATTCTCTCGTTTAAGCTGTTAGACCAAATAAATACACCGTCAGACTCTATTAATTCAACTCTTATACATTCAGATATAAACTCTTTAACATGATCGTCTGTTGTTTTCATTTCGGCAGATAAAGAACTTATCGCGTAAGATTTAGTAATATCAATCTTAAAATCCTCTTGCTCCCTAAGTATCTCAATTAGAATCCAAAACATTCCATATCCTTCACTTCCTTTTTTATTTATCAAGGAAATCATTTTAGGGTCTCTTCTTGCGTTAGAGTCATGCGAGAAATAGTATTTATCTTTTTTACCCATATTAAACTTTTCCTGTTATTAAATATTTCAAGTGAGTACTCAGCGCAATTATAAGGCTAATTGATAACGTAGCTGCTATCCATCCTATCGGAGTGAAGCACATTAATAATATTATTTCATTTCTTTCCATAACTCATTTTTACTTTACTGTGCGATTTGTATATGTTAAAAATAAATCCAGACGAACTCCTGAACCATATAGGCTCTTCAGGTGTCATGTTAATACCCGAAGTTTCAGTAACCTCGTTAAAAAGATTTTCATCAATAACGTTTATCGCTTCTTCATTTTGCTGATTATCAATCAACAATTTGAATCCCATTTCTTCAAGGTCGTCTATACTCATACTATTCTTTTTTAACTAGAATATTTATTGGTTGATGTCCAAGCTCTATCAATTTCTTATCAAGAGCTAGAGCGCAATCTCTCTCTGTTTTAAATGCTTTACTGCATGATCTTATCTCTCTTCCGTTTACTATTATTTTGTATTCGTATATAAATTCTTCTCCTTCTTTTCCTCTTGTCAACCAGCTTGATCTTTTCTTGTAAACATTCTTGTAGCCGGTTTTCTTAACTCTCATTGTCATAATACATCATTTATATTACTAATCCTTTTAAATCCAACATCATACCGCTTATTATGCGGAGCATCTAATAAGAAGCAACATATTCCAGCGTTATTAAGCTCTACAAAGTTTTCAAATCTGTCGTCTATGAATATTTCTACTCCAGCTTCTTTAGCTACATCAACTTTGCTTTGACCATGACCAACACTATAAACTGGCATTTGAGGAAATCCATGAGCATCAAGCCACTCTTCTGTCCATTCTTTAGGTATATTTCTTGCCGTTATGTAACAATGTGGTTCAAATTTAATATCTGAAGGATTTGTTTTTACCGGTATTGACAACCAAAATTCTTTATCGTCTTTAAGTTCTTCAAACTTGTCAGCTATATTTCTATCAAAATTCCACGATTCTGGTATATTTTGACCATGCCTTTTAGTCCAATGACCTACCCAATCAGCCAAAACCTCATCAATATCTAATCCAATCTTAGGTGTTCTTAGGTATTTATGTGGTCTATCGTCTCCTTGTGGGTAGATTTTGTAATACTCAGTTAAGAAAGCCGCATTACACATAACATGAGCAGCGTGTAATAATCCTGTTTCTTTATCGAAGTCTTCTCCAGATTCTATAGCAGCTAAATGTCTTTTTAATGATGAAATAACCTTACTCCATCTCATTCCAAGTTCCCAATTCCTGTCGGCATACTTTTCACTTCCTTTAGTAAGAACTCTTGCGTATTGCTCTTGAGCAAATTGTGGAACCAGGTCATGACGAGTCTTTCCTGTGTTAAATCTTAATCCTTTATCTTCCATCTCTTTTTATTTTTAATTTAAAACTTTCTCCTGTTCTTGCTTCTATTTCATTTTTAAACACATCAAGCCTTTTATTAAACTCTTTGTTTTTTGAATCAATCATGTTTTCAAATAGCTTTATTGATAGGATTATTGAGTTGTGCTTTGTTCCCGTCTTCTCTGATATTTCCCTGTATTTTAGATCAAAAACACGACGTAAGTACATGTTTACTAATGACCTTGACATTAAATATTTAGGAACCCTACATTTCTTATTTATTTCTCCTTCTGGAATATCCCATGCTAAGCAAGCAGCATTAATAACAATATCTACCTCTTCCTTACTTAATGATTCCTCTTCTAAATAATTCATTTACAATCCATTTTAAATCACTTATGTATTCATCTGGATCAGATTGAAAGTATTTTATCCTTATTAAAAACTTATAATAATCCTCTCCTTCATTATACCTGTTTTGTATCTTTTGCTTATAATAATCAACCGACTCAGACCAATGATCGAATATTTTATATCCGTATTTGTTTGACTCGCATTTCTCACCGCCTTTTAATCCAAACAGATTATTTCTTTCCTTTGCATTCCATGAATCATAATCCCACCCAGTCTCTTTAATTGACTGAGCAAGCACTATTTCTGGTTTTTTAATTCCGTTTTCTTTAATCTCTAAATAAACAGATTCTAATGTTGGCGCATCGCTATTTGAGCAAGTTGATAGTGAAACAACTATAAATAAAAAAACCAATAGTAACCTTGATTTTGTTTTCATATTACTTTATTCTTTATTATTTAACCAATCACAAAATTCATTTACATGTTCTTGTTTACTTCCTTCCGGGAACACAATATATTCCTTTCCTGTTTCTGATTCCAAAATAGCTCTGCCTTTTGATTTTCCAACCCTGTATTTAGGCTTTTCTTTTTTTAACATCTCTACTATACACCAATCAACATAAAGTAATCCTTGGCAAAATGAAGCTATTAAATCGCTTGATTGATCTTCAACAAGTAGGGTTTTTATTTTTGCTCTCAGATTGTTTAATAACTGTTCTTCTCTTTCTGTTATCATAATATTTTGTTT
>JACCDG010142262.1_pt1 | contig 17302 bp, 16 predicted proteins | sample 7442471 | NCBI WGS metagenome assembly JACCDG01 (sample SAMN15323444, study PRJNA562643) | freshwater metagenome | isolation source: river surface water | place: USA:Blue River Watershed | collected 2017-08-17 | reverse complement strand
GTATTGGTCTAAGTTATGCATGGCATTATAAATACCAGCCGCTTCTTCTAATATTTTTTTTTCTTCAGCATCAAACTCAGCTGGCCACTCTAAGTGGACTTTATTTTTTGATGCTTCTAATGGTTCTCGATCAAAATTCATAAAATTATCTTTAATATTTATATATTATATCTTAGCAATTTTGTCTTAGAAGTCAAGTTTTTTGAGCTTGAAACTAAGAAAAAATAATGATAAAATAAGACAATGAAAGATACAATTGTTTTAGATTTAGAAACACAAAAAACCTTTGATGAGGTAGGTGGTTTTCAGAGCAATCATCATTTATTAGGTGTGTCAGTGGTAGGCGTCTATTCTTATAATCTAGATAAATATCGGGGATTCAAAGAAGAGGAGTTTCCAGAGCTCTTGGAGCTTTTGCAAAATACCGAGCTGGTCATTGGTTTTAACAGCAAGGCTTTCGATTTTCCAGTTTTACAACCATACTATAAAGATTTTGATTTGATGACTATTCCCCACCTAGATATTTTAGAAGAAGTAGTCCATGCTTTAGGTCATCGTTTAAAGCTAGACTCAGTAGCTAATAGTACTTTGGGCTACGGTAAGTCTGGATCAGGTCTGGATGCTATCATGTACTATCGAAATAATGATTGGGAAAAATTGATCAAATATTGTCTTGATGATGTCAAAGTCACTAAAGAAGTTTATGATTACGGCCTCAAGCATGGTAATATCTGGTATCATAATTCTGGCCTCAAAGAGCCTATAGTCGCTCGTTGGTTTGATAAGAGTAATCAGACACCTATCAAGGCCATGGTAGAGCAAGCTTTAGCTCAAGGTCAACAATTAGAGATTGATTATATGGATGAGGGTGGTCAGGTGACTAAACGTAAAATAGACGTACAAGCGATTAAAGGTAATAAAGTAAAAGCTTTTTGTCATCTGCGTGATGCTTTGCGTGTTTTTGATATAGATAGGATCAAAGATGCTAAAGTACTCGGTAAAATGCAAAGTTTTCAAAGTAGCCTATTATAAAAAATACCCCGCGACGCGGGGTATTTTTTAGTTTGACTTTTTGTGAATTTTAAGCTTAAATAGCCTTAACGTTTCTTCCGTCACTAGTCACACAAAGCAGGAGGACGCCATGTCCATTAAAATCGCAGTCATCGGTGGCACAGGTATGGGCGCAATGTTGGGCAAGGGGATTCTGCAGCCTGCCGATGGCGTTCCATTTGGTACAGCCACCTACTTTACGATGATGGTTGATGAGATTCAGATCATCTTCCTTGACCGTCACCACACAACTTTTTCGAGTGAAAAGCCCGATGGGCACTTTCATTTGCCTCATGAGCTGAATCATCGTGCTTACATGTATGCCTTAGCCAAGGCTGGCATCAAGTACGTGATCGCTACTTCGGCGGTCGGCGGCATCAATGGTCCCAACGGCATTTCAAATCTTGCCAAGGGATCGATTTGTACGCCGTCAGACTTTGTCGACTTGACGCAAGGGCATTACACCTTTGCTTTCGGCGGTCTGGTGCATGAAACGGCTTTTCATCGCTCACCCGTCGATATGTTCTGTTCGACTTTGCGTGGCTTGGTCGCAAATCATGTCGACTGTCCACAAGGCATTTTGTCCTGTGTGCAAGGCCCACGCTACGAGACTCCTGCGGAAGCGCGAGTTTTGCGTGACAAGTATGACGTCAACTTCTGTGGCATGACCACAGCGGTGCCGGAAGCAATCCTGGCTCGCGAAGCGGGTATGCATTATCTGCTTTTGGCCAATGTGACAAACATGCCTCTTGAGGGTCCGCCGGCTGACGGTGAAGATGTCAAAACTGTCATTGCACAGAAGCAAGAGCAGTTGGTGAAATTGATCAAGAGCCTGATCCACGTGCTGGCCGATACTCCGCAGGAGTTCCAGTGCGAATGCATCAAGACGCCGAGCGTCTTTGAGATGTGCTCGCATACATGGTTATAACCAAAAAGCCCCGAGACCTAGGTCTCGGGGCTACTTTTTTAGTATTAATTTAATTTTGCTTTTTGCACTTCAATTTTTTGTCCGAAAAATTTAGTACCTAAAATTTTAAAATTTTCTGTCAAATCTGTAGAATAAAAAATTCTTCTTTTTTGTTTTTTTAGTTTCTTGTTTATTTCCGGATGACGCTCTAGATAATTTTTTAATTTTTGAGCTACTATATCTGCTTCAGAAACAATAGTTATCAGCTTACCAATTTCTTTCTTTATTTTATTTTTTAAAATTCCATAGTGGGTGCAGCCAAGAATCAGAGTGTCTATTTTTTTAGCTAGCAAAGGAGATAAGTATTGTTTGAGTAAGATATCGGTAATTTTGGAATTATGTTCCCCAGCCTCTATAATAGGTACTAATAGAGGACAAGAGTTTTGCCATACTTTTATTTGAGGATCTATTTTTTGCAACTCTCTTTTAAAAGCTCCAGACCATACCGTCCCTTCGGTGGCAATCACACCTATTTTTTTATTTTTTGTTTTCATATTCGCCACTTCAGCTGCTGGGATGATCACTCCGAGTACTTTTTTGTCTGGGTAATGTTTCGGTAGGTATTCTCGCTGGATACGACGCAGAGCGTCACTGGAGGCAGTGTTGCAGGCGAAAATTATCAGGCCACAATTTTTTCGAAATAAAAAATCTACTGCTTGTTTAGTAAATTCATAAATCACTTCTTTAGATCGTGTGCCATAAGGGATACGGGCTGTGTCACCTAAATAAATAAAATCATAGTTTGGTAAAACTTTTACGATACCACGCATGATATTTAGGCCGCCAAAACCAGAATCAAATATGCCTATTGCTTGGCGCTCATTATTTTTTGTCATGTCTTTTTTTATAAAGCTCCAAAGTATTATACAAGAGCATAGCCACGGTCATGGGACCGACTCCACCAGGCACGGGTGTGATGTGCGATGTTTTGGAAAAAACACTACTATAGTCGACATCACCGACGGTGTATTCATTGACCTTGTTGGTGCCGACGTCAATCACGATAGCATTTTCTTTGATCATGTCAGCCGTGACAAAAAAAGCTATGCCCACAGCCGAGATTAAAATATCAGCTTGTCTGGTGATTTCTTTGATATTCTTATCTTTTGGATTAGCTATTTGAGCGTCTATGTTTAGATCGTTTAATAATTTTTTTAATGGTTGATAAAATATTTCACTTTTAGCGATGATAACAGCTTTTTTATTACTTAGATTTTCTTTGGTGCTTTCCAAAAGTTTGATAATACCCAAAGGCAGTCCAGGAATAAAATCTGCAGAGTTATTTAATAATTTTTTGATGTTATCGGGATGAAAACCGTCCACGTCTTTTTTTGGATCTATACTCTGTATGATAACATCAGTATCTAGTTGTTTTGGTAGTGGTAGTTGTATTAAGACAGCGTCTACATCTTCATCTTTGTTTAAAAAATTTATTGCTTCTAAAACTTGATTTTGTGAAATATTAGCTGGCATTAGATATTCGCTGAATTCTATACCCACTTTTTTCGCTGCTTGTTTTTTTAAAGATACATAAAGTTGAGAGGCTTCATCTGAACCTATCAAAATCACAGCTAAATTTGGAGTATAAGAGTTTTGAAAAATATCTCCCGCAATTTCAGCCTTGATATCCTCGGCTATTTTTTTACCATCAATGATTTGTGCCATATAAAGTTGTTGAAATTCCGCCCCGCGCCTGCCTGCCGGTAGGCAGGTATGTGTGGAGGAGTAGTGAATTTGAAAAATAATTTAATTTATTTCTGGATAAAGACTAAAATTTTGCATCAAAGCTAAAACTTTTTCTTTATTTTCTGACTTAGCTTTTTTAGTTTTTAGTGTATCAATTATGACATCGGCTATGATTTCCATGTCTGCTTCTTTTAAGCCACGAGTAGTGAGGGCTGCGGTGCCAAGTCTGATGCCAGATGGATCCATAGGCTTACGGCTATCAAATGGTATCATATTTTTGTTGGTAAAAATCGCTACCTGATCAAGTAGAGTTTCAGCTTCTTGGCCACCTAAGCCCAAAGCACTGACGTCTAGTAATAACAAATGATTGTCTGTGCCACCAGAAACTAATCTGATGCCAGCCTCTAAAAATTTATGCTCCAAAACTTTGGCATTAGTCAAAATTTGTTGTTGATAGGCTTTGAATGCCGGACTCAAAGCTTCTTGGAAGGCGACAGCTTTAGCGGCAATCACATGTTCCAGTGGTCCGCCTTGCAGACCAGGGAAAACAGCGGAGTCAATTTTTTGCGCTAGATTTTTTTTATCTGTCGGGTGTAAACGATCATTGATTTTAGATAAAATAAAACCACTACGTGGACCACGCAAAGTTTTGTGTGTAGTGGAGGTGACGATGTCAGCTACTGGCACTGGATTAGGATGTAGACCAGCGGCGACCAGTCCAGCAATATGAGCCATGTCTACCATCAAGTAAGCGCCAACGCTATCAGCGATGTCTTTAAATTTTTGAAAATCAATTTGCCTAGGATAAGCTGAGGCGCCAGCTAAAATAATTTTTGGCTTATGCAAGTCTGCTTGTTTTTTAACTTCTTCATAATCAATCATCTCGGTATTTTTGTCTACACCGTAGCTGACGAAGTTGTAGCTCTTACCAGAAAAGTTGACGGGATGACCATGAGTCAAATGTCCACCGTGTGCCAAAGAAAAACCCAAGATAGTATCGTGTAAATCACAGACTGCAAAGTAAGCGGCGGCATTGGCTTGTGAGCCAGCATGAGGCTGGACATTGGCATGCTCGGCACCAAATAGTTTTTTGACGCGCTCAATCGCTAAGTTTTCTACCTGGTCAATGAATTCATTGCCACCGTAGTATCTTTTATTGGGGTAGCCTTCAGCGTATTTATTGGTCAAGATAGAGCCAGTTGCTTCCAAAACTGACATGGAAACAAAGTTTTCACTTGCGATCATTTCCGCTCCAGTTCTTTGTCTGACTAATTCTTTTTGGATCAAGTCCGCTATCTGCGGATCATTAGTTTCTAAATTTTTCATGACTTTATTATACATTAGCAAATAAAACCAGGCAATCCAGCGTTATCTGCTCTGATATTGACAGAATGCTCTGTATATGACAAACTGTTTTATTAATTAGTTCTTTTAAATATTTGCGAAACATGGTCATAGCCAAAAGTTCTTAATATTTTTAAGATTTTCTGGCTATGACCAAAGAAGGTCTCGGCTCCACCTCGGGGCAGAGGAAGAAAAATTGAACAATTCAGGGAAAAGGAGACTGTCATGCTGAAGAAGGAATTCGCGTCTTCGAAGATCGAAGCGGGTGAACTTAATGTCATTGTCGAAAACATCATGCGTCAAACTGGCATCAGGAATCCAGCCGAAGCCGTTAGGCAGTTCAATGCTGGTCGGTGGGTTTTTTTCAATCCCCATCGTTACTGGCAAGAACACGCTGGTTTCATTTATCTGAATGTCACTAGTGACGGCACTACTGGCCCAGAGTGGATCACTCGTCTGGAGCAGAATGATTGCTTTGTGAGTAGGAAGGTCAGACGCTTGCTCTGCTCTGACGATTTTAAACCCACTAGCAATACTTATAATATTGCTATTTTCAGGGTAAATGGCGGTATTGATAGCGATTTGAACGCGGTCTTAGGTACATTCTTAGGTACATTCATGGATGTATACAAGTTATCAGAGCCTAGTCTCGAAATTACATGTCTCATCCGTGAGAAAGTCTCGAACGATGATATAAAAAATATGGGTCTGAGCAGTATCAGTTCTCGCGTAACGGGCGTGGTTCGTATTGGTGGAAAGGATTATCTTTCCTTTAATTTTGTTGGGGCAGGCCCTAAACCAGATTGTTATGGCGCTGTCTTCGTCGTTTCGCAAGTCCAGAAATAAGTTTCTCGGCATTTCAGTGCCTTGACCTTAGTTTTTGGATCTAGAACATCTGACCCCCGTTTGCATCACTGCGGCGTGGGTCTTTTTTATTTTAAATTCTTAGTCACGTAAGTTCCCTCAAGTTCGTAGCCGAGTTTGCGGTAATAATTTCTCACACCAATGCCAGAAATGACAGCTACTTTATGTAGTCCTTGTTCTAGGGTGATGCGTTCGGCTTCGGCCATCAGTCTTTTGCCTAAACCTAAATGTTGGGTATTTGAGACCGCGCCACTTTCATCTTCAGTTTCATCATTGGTAGCCGGGATCATTTTGCCATAGACATGTAGCTCGCGTACTAGAGAAGCATTTTCTAATTCGGCTAAAATATTTTCTTTTGGCTTATCATTGATACGCAAGCGTAAGAAAGCGTAGACTTTGCTGTGCTCTTTATTTTCAAAACTCAAAAACCATTCTTGTCCGCTAGAGGCACGATATTTTCTAGTGACTAATTCTACGCTTTTGATATCAAATAATTCGCCTTTGACTTCACGACAGCGTAAACAGCGACAAGACTTGCCTTGTTTGTTTAGTTCTATTTGTAAATATTGTCTTAAGTTGGTGATGCGATTACCAGCGATGATACTTTCTTCGGGAATGTCGCGAATCAAACGATTTATACGCATATATGGCGGCACTATTTGTTTGACGGCTAACAATAAATCTAATAATTCTTTTTCACTAAAAGGTTTATATAAACCATCTTGATACCATTTGTTAAGTTCGGCAAATTCATTGACCACACAAGGGTAGATTTTTAGTTGATCCGGTTGTAAATCTTCAGAACTAAAAACATATTTAAACATCTCTAAATCTTTTTCCGGAGTGGAGCCTGGTAAATCTGGCATATAGTGGTGATCCACTTTGAAGCCGGTGTCTTTCAGCATGCGAGTAGCCAAAATAGACTGCTCAATGCTATGTCCGCGTTTGATGAAGTCCAAAATTTTATTGTCTGTATGTTGGACGCCAAGCTGGACGCGAGTGCAACCTAAATTTCTAAGCTTTTTGACTTCGGTTGGACTGATAAAGTCAGGACGGGTTTCTAGAGTCAAGCCAATTATTTTATAGCGAGCAGTTTCATTGATATCTTGCTCTTCTCGTAAAGATAATCTCTCTCTTTTTTCAATATCCGTGAAAGTATTAGCCGCATAAAAACAATCACGAATAAAATCATGTTGATATTGATCAGGATAGACAGACCAAGTGCCACCCAAAACTAAAATTTCTATTTTATCTACTTGGTGACCATTGTTTTCTAGAGCTTGGATACGCATGCGTACTTGACGCTCAGCGTCAAACAAATTCATTTTTGCGCGCATAGCAGCCGGCTCATTGGACAAGTAGCTTTTGGGCATGCCTTGCTCAGTGGGGCAGTAAACGCATTTACCTGGACAGACAAAGGGCTTGGTCAAAACAGTGATGACAGAGACACCGGATAAACTACGCACAGCGCGTTTGGTTAGTAGCTCTAGGATTCTCTCATCGTTTTTGAGGCGACCAGCTTTGATCAATTGACGATAAGCCGAAATTAAGTTAGCTTTAGTGGTGGGAGCAAGATGCTCAACAGAAAAGACTTGTCTTAATTTTTTGACAAAGTCTAAATCTGAGGCATATTTGGTATTAGCCAGCTCAATCACTATATCTTCTAAAACTTTTTTGTCTATTATATTTGCCATGTCAAATGATTTAAAAACAATTTATAACTCTATCGCTGAAGAATTTTCTGCTTCACGAGTCTTCCCGTGGGAAGAATTACAAGTTTTTATACCATATATTGAGGATAATTTCAAGGTACTAGACTTAGGTTGCGGTAATGGTCGTTTGCTCAAAGTTTTGCAAGAGTCAAATAAAAAGTTTGATTATTTAGGACTAGATTTTGCAGACAACTTAATAGAGGCAGCTAAAAAGCAATTTCCTGATTTTAGCTTTCAGGTAGCTGATATGGAAAGCTTGAATTTGGCCCCACAAAGTTTTGATATGGTTTTTTTGATCGCTTCTTTTCATCATTTGCAGACTAAGCAAGCGAGAAAGAAAGTTTTAGGCAATATTTATAAGGCTTTGAAACCAGGTGGCTTATTATTTATGACTAACTGGGACTTGAGACAAAAGAAATATTTTAAAAACTTTTTTAATCAGTGGTGGAACAAAAGAGCTTGGAATGATGTTTTTATTTCTTGGCAAAAATATTTGGGCGATAAACAAAAACTATGGCGTTATTACCATAGCTTTACGGAGAGAGAATTAGAAAGCTTATTATTAGAAACTGGTTTTAAACTAGAGCCCAAAGGAATTTATAAAACTAAATGGAATATAAATTGCTTAGTAAAAAAATAATATATAAAATCGACTAAGAAAATACCCCGCGTACGCAGGGTATTTTTGTAAGTAGTCTATACTGCTTCTTCGATCATTGTTTCTTCAGTAGTTTTTAAAACTTGCTGATCTTGGCTAGTAATTTTTTTATTTTTCCATTTACCTTGATTGAACCACCATAGTGTCACGATAAAAGATAAAATATTAGCTACCGGAAAAGCTAGCCAGATGCCGAGCTCAGCCATGTTTGTAAATTTAGACAAAATAAAGGCTAGGGGAAATTGAAAAACCCAGAAAGAAATAATTGCTAAAACCATAGCAGAAAATGTGTCTCCAGCACCTCTCAAGGTGCCGGTCAAAATTTGTGCTACTGTCATAAAACCAAAACTTACAGCGATCATTTTTATAAACAAAGCACTTAAATGAATAACTTCATTTTCACCGGGGATGAAAAAGGCAGACAGAGGAGCTGCAGCTACAAACATCAGTATTCCCACCAAACTCAAAGACCAGAAGCCTAGGTAAGAAGCAATTTTGGTGATTTTTTGTGCACGCTCTATGAGTCCGGCACCAATATTTTGAGCAACCATAGTTGAAGTAGCGATCGATAGGCCCATAGCCGGAATAATCACAAAGCTAAACATGCGTCCGCCGACGCCATAGGCAGCTAGCACTACAGTGCCAAATTGAGCGACTAACAAAGTCATAGCCGCCATGCCGATGGCACGCATCGATTGTTCGATGGAGCTCGGGAAACCAATTCTAAATATTTTTTTAAAGCTAGGCCAATCTGGTTTGAGATTTTTTAATTTTAAATGAATACCATATTTACCACTGAACAATAGAGAGAAACCAATGATAGCAGCCAAGGCTTCCGTCATGACAGTTGCTATGGCTACTCCGGACACGCCAAGAGCGGGGATAAATTGCCAACCAAACATAAACAAAGGGTCTAAAAGAAAATTTAAACAAACAGTACCAAAGATAATATAAACAGGAGTTTTTACATCTCCTATACCACGCATCAAAGATTGAAAAGTGGCAGTACCAAAGATGGCGATCATGCCGATAAAAGAAATACGTAAATAAGAAACAGCTTGTGTGTAGACATTGGCTTCAGCGTGCATCAAGTTTACTAAAAATGGTGTAAGTAAATAAGCAAGGACACTTAAAATCAAAGCAACAGCCGTGATCATGGTAATAGTTTGTCCAGCTATAAAATCAATCATTTTATGATCAGCCTGACCTTTATATTGACCAGCTAAAATAGTTCCAGCCATAGCTAGACCACCACCTAAAGCCACGACTAAAAACATGATAGGCCAAGACAAAGAAACGGCAGCGACTGCGTCTTTTCCTAAACGACCCACCCAAAAAGCATCGGTGATTTGGTAAGCAGTGGCAAGTAAGGTAGCTAAAATGATCGGAATTGATAATTTGATTAGAGATTTTAAAATACCGCCTTCCAAGAGCGGATTTTTTATTTGTTCTTTGTTCATGAGATTATGATTTAGGATTTTCTGGCTCAGCTAGTAATTTTTTGACCACGATAAATATAATAAAAGCTAGAATGAGAAAGTGAATTGTAGTAGCTAAAAAAGTACCCCAAGCTAGATTAATCTTGCCCCAAGTCAATGTCGCACTTTGCCAACCGCCAGCAGGTAAAATAGGACTTAAAAGTGGCATGAAAATATTGGTGACAAAAGATTTGACCAGATCATTGACCGCTTGCCCCATGACAAAAGCCACGGCTACGGAAACTACCTTGTATTCTTTTAAAAATTCTCTGAATTCATGCACTACTTTTGGTTTTTTTATCATATAGTTTTTTTTATTTATTTTTCTCCGCGATGCGGAGGAAAGATCAATATGTTTAACATTTGCATATCTATTCCCCGCGTAGCGGGGAATAATAGAAAGTTTATTGTTTTATTTCCCGAGGATAGAATAATGAAGCAAGTGTAAATTTTTTATACTCTAATATTTTTAAGATTAAAAAAATAATATTTAAACTAAGTAAGCCAAAGATATCTTCTAATTCTTGCTCTAATAATATTTGGTGTAAGCTAATGAGTGGCAATAATAGATAAGACAAAGATTGTAATCGTTTCCAATTTCTTTTCAGCAATCTCATTGAGGCATTATTAGAAGTGAGGTAGAGGATGATAAAAATAATACTAGCTATTGCCGCTGGAAACAAGAAATTATCCAATGGTAAATAGTTTTCAATTTTGTATATTTTTAAAGTGACGATACTGCCGACTAGATGGGCAAAAGCTAGATAAGCACACAATATAGCCAGCTCACGTCGATAGGTCAAAAGCCACATCAGTTCTTTGCGGCCTAATATTTTGACAATAGGTTTTATAAATAAGACCAAAATTAATAATTGCCATGCCCATTCACCAAGCTGTGATAATATCTCGACATTTTTTATAAAGAGGAGATTAAATAATAAAATCAAAGGAATCAAGCCGTAGAACAAGTAGTGGACAATTTGTCTGAATTTGTTTGATTGCAGATAATCAGTCCATATGGATAATTTTGTTGGCTGAATATTTTTTTCTTTTTCCATAAAATAAGATGCCTAAGTTATTATATTTAGTTTGGCTAGCAGTGTCGATATCATGCCAGCGTTGTAAGAGCTCCTTGTAGCTTAAATAAGTTTTTACATTAACATAAGGATCTTCAAAATATAGTTTATCTTTATCATAGCCAACTGCTACAACGAAGTGTCCGTGATCCCAATGTTTTTTCCAATTTTTTATTTTTTGTTTAGACCAGGCTTGTAGCATCAGAAGTACAGGCTTATCTTGATCAAGGTATTTTTTTATTTCCGCGATAGACATTGACTTGATAGCGACTTTAAAACCGAAATGTTTAGCTACTTTTTTGATGCCGTTTATAGGTGTGCCATGCTCATTATTTGTATCAGCGAGACTGATCAGATCTATTTCGTTGATATCTATACCATAAAAAGCCAAAATAGCTTGTAAGCTCTTTGCACCACAATCATAATCAAAAGTTTGTCTAAATTCTGGAAATTCTAAAATGTGCATATAGTTAATATTTGTATTTTTTAGATATTCAAATCAAATTGTTAGCAAGGAAACACAGGGAATGACTAGCATAAGTATAACATTTGCTTCATTTTCAGGCAATTTTGCTACTTCATGGGCTTTTCCTTTTTTATTTAAAATATGCTAAAATTACTCTCAAGTTAAGCCTTTTTTATAATAAACTATATGGAAAAGAGTATTTTTAAAGCCTATGATATCAGAGGCCTTTATCCAAAAGACCTAAATGAAGAAGTGGCTGCTTTTATCGCACAAGGCTTTGTCAATCTATTAAGTGCAAAGCTCAAAAAAAAGCCAGAGGACTTAGTCATTACTTTGGGTCGTGATGTGCGCTTAGCCTCAGAGCCTTTAGCCAAAATGGCCATCAAGGTTTTTTTGAACAATGGTGTCACAGTAGAGGATTTAGGCTTGGTTTCTACCAATGATTATTATTTTAGCTTGGGTACTTACAGCTGTGATGCTGGTATGATGGTGACTGCCTCTCATAATCCACCACAATACGGCGGTTTCAAAATGGCCTTCAAAGAAAATCCTAGTGGGCCAGATTTTTTATTTATTAGCGGCAAAGAGCTATTAGTTGAAGTAGAAAAAATCCAAACTCTGCCTGAACTAGACTTGAAAGGCAAGCTATCTACTAGAGACATATTTGCCGATCATTTAAAACACGTTTTTTCTTTTGTAGATATCAAAAAAATCAAACCTTTAAAAATTGTAGTGGACGCTGGTAATGGTATGAATGCTATTATGGCGGAAAAGATTTTTAAACAATTACCATGTGAGTTGATACCTTTATTTTTTGAGTTAGATAAATATTTTCCTAATCGTCCGCCAAATCCATTGGCTGATGGCGCCTCGGAGAAGATAGCTAATAAAATCAAAGAAGTCCAAGCAGACTTAGGTGTCATGTTTGATGTCGATGGAGATAGGATGTTCTTAGTAGACGAGCAGGGTACGCTTTTAAAAGGAGACGTTACTTTGTTATTGTTAGCAAAAATATTTTTAGCTAAATATCCAAAATCCGGCATTGTGTACAATCTTATCTGTTCACATGCAGTCAAAGAATTGATCAGTGCTTGGGGCGGAAGGCCGATCAGAAGTGAAGTGGGCTATATGAACTCGGCTAGACATATGAGAGTAGAGAGCGCGGTCATGAGCGGTGAGGTGTCTGGTCATTTTGCTTTTAAAGAGAATTTTTATTCTGACAATGCTTTTGTCGCCATGCTACTTGCTTTAGAAAATATTTCTGTAGATGGTCGTCCATTGTCTGCTATTGCCAAGGATTTTATTTTGTATTTTAGAGGTGATGAAATAAACATAACTGTAGCTGATATTCCAGCGGCCATGGAAAAAATCCGGACTCAATACAAAGCTAATATTTTAGATGAGCTTGATGGCATCACTGTCGAGCTAGCTGATTGGTGGTGCAATGTCCGTGCTTCTAATACTGAGCCATTATTAAGAATCACTATCGAAGCTAATACTAGTGAGTTATGGGAAGAGAAAAAAACAGAATTATTAACATTATTATCATAAGCGTATGTTGAAACAAATAAATAAAAAAATCGAAGTAGCTTTTTTTGAAGTGGAGCCTGGGGAGCAAGAATATTTGAAGCGAAGTTTAAAAAATTTTAATCTCAAATTTTTTGCTGAGCCGATCGAAAAAGTATCTTTAAAAAATTTACGAAATACCTCAGTCATTTCTCCTTTTATTTATTCCAAAATTAATCAAAAGATTTTGCAAGATTTACCAGCCGTGAAATTAGTCACTACTCGCTCAACTGGTTTTGACCATATTGATCTTGCTAGTACTGCGCAAGCCAAAGTCAAAGTGACCAACGTACCTTTTTATGGAGAAAATACAGTTGCTGAGCACGCTTTTGCTTTGATACTTTCTATCTCACGTAACATTCATCGCTCACATGAGCGCACGATGCGCGGAGATTTTCGCTTAGATGATTTACAGGGCTTTGACTTAAAAGGCAAAACTATCGGTATCATCGGCGGCGGTCATATCGGTCAGCACGTAGCTCGTATGGCCAATGGTTTTGAGATGAATGTTTTGGTTTATGATCCATTCCCAAATAAAGTCTTAGCTAAAAAATTACATTTTCAATATGTGACTTTAGAAAATCTTTTGAAAAAATCTGATGTGATTACTCTACATGCACCTTATAATAAAAAGACTCATCACTTGATCAATCTAAAAAATATCAAGCTCATCAAACCAGGTTCGATTTTGATCAATACTGCCCGTGGCCCACTAGCTGACACCACAGCTTTAGTAGAGGCTTTGCGCAAAGGCATTTTGAGTGGCATTGGACTAGATGTGCTAGAAGCAGAAAAATATGTTTTTAAAGAAGAGCGAGAATTAGTCTGTCCACAATTTACTGGTAATCCACGTCAAGATAAAGAGTGGCTCAAAACTATTGTAGAGCAACATGTTTTGATCAATTCTGATCGAGTAGTTATCACACCGCACAATGCTTTTAACAGCAAAGAAGCTTTACAGAGAATCTTAGATACTACGATAGCCAATATTATCGCTTGGTCACAAAATAAAAAATTAAATAATTTAGTAGTAGTTAAATAAAAAATAAAATAAGTTTACTTTAATTTACTCAATAAAACCCCCGCCGACGGCGGGGGTTTTATGAATAATTTTAGTAGATTAAATTTTGTTTTTGAAATAATCTATAAACATTTTTTCTTTCACTTTTTCTAGAGTTTGTTTAGCTACAGATCTAGCTTTTTTTGTGCCTTCAAAAAGTATTTCTTCAACAATTTTTGGGTTTTTTTCATAGTAGGCTCTTTTCTCTCGGATTGGTTTTAATTTTTGAATAATTGCCTCAGCCAAAAGTGGTTTGAGCTCAGAGTATTTAATAGTATTATTTTTAAATTGCTTATTAAAAATTTTTATGTCTTCAGGATTGTTAGAAAATTGTTCGAATAATCCTAGAAGATTTTTACTACCGATTTCATTTGTGAGAGCACTTTTGATTTTACTTTTTATTTCTGTCTCAGAATCAGTAAAGGTGATGGCGTTGCCTAGGCTTTTGCCCATTTTACGTCCATCCATGCCTAGTACCCGTGGAAAGTCGCCAATTTTTGCCTCTGGTTCTTTGAGTACGTTGCCATAAATGCTATTAAATTTACGGACGATTTCTCTCGCTTGTTCGATCATGGGTAGTTGATCTGCGCCTACTGGTACTAAATCAGCTTGAAAGGCGGTGATATCAGCCGTTTGACTAACTGGATAGCCTAAGAATCCAAAAGTGACGTCATCTTTAAATAATTCCTTTTTTTGTTGTATCTCTTCTTTGACAGTTGGGTTGCGTTTTAGTCTAGCAATTGTAACTAGGTTTGAAAAGAATATTGTAAGTTCGGCAATTTCTGGTATAAGAGATTGAATGAAGATAGTAGATTTTTTAGGATCAACACCTACAGCTAAATTGTCCATCGCCACTTCATAGACATTTTTTCTTACTTTTTGAGGATTATTAAAATTATCCGTGAGAGCTTGGACATCAGCAATCATCACATAGGTGTTATAGCTATCTTGCAAAGCCACTCGATTTTTGAGAGCACCACAAAAATGTCCAATGTGTAATTGTCCGGTCGGTCTATCACCTGTAAGTATTACTTTTTTCATATAGTTTGTATATTAGTATAGTTATTGTAATGCAAGCATAATTTTTGGTCAATCTGCTAATATTAATCTAATAAAAACCCCCAGCATATGCTGGGGGTTTTATAAAATTTATTTTAAACTTCGATGACCACCGGTAAAATCATTGGGCGGCGTTTTGTTTTTTGAAAAAGAAACTGCCCGACATTGTTACGTAATTTTTCTTTGATCATCTCACTGTCAGTTGCCATTTTTTGGCCAGTCTTATTATGATCATTGATTATTTTTTTCACTTGGTTTCTTACATCTTCTACGATTTCTTTATTTTCTTTCATATAGATAAAGCCACGAGAGATGATATCAGGTGAGCTCAAGAGTTTGCCATCTTTGCGAGACATGGTAGCGATCACCACTAGCATACCTTCGCCAGACATCATCTGTCTGTCTCTCAAAACTACGTTAGAGACATCGCCGACACCTAAACCATCGACAAAAACATAGTCAGTATTTACGGTTTCTTTACTTAAAAAACCACCGCGCTGATCAAACTCTATGACTGAACCATCGTTTGGTACGATGATATGATTTTCAGCCATTTTTAATTCCTTGGCTATTTTGCCAGATTCTTTAAGCATGTAGTAATAGGCATAAACAGGGATATAATAATCAGGCTTAATGCTTTGTAGCATATGGACAATGTCTTGACGATTACCATGTCCGGAGACATGGATGTCCATCAATTCACCATGGATGACGTTATCGCATTGGCGATATAAACCATCTTTTAATCTCTGAATAGTATTTTCATTACCGGGGATGATAGAGGATGATAGGACAACGGTATCATTTTTTTTGATTTTAATATTACGATGAGCACCGGTGATAATACGAGACAAAACAGCATTGCCTTCACCTTGAGCACCAGTAGCGATAATGACTAATTTATTGTCTGGATAGCCGTTGGCCTCTTCTATTTTGATAAAGGTATGTTTTTGAGTTTTGATATAGCCAAGTTCTTTGGCGATTTCAATATTCATCTTCATGCTATAGCCGTCTAGAGCTACTTTCTTACCGAGTTTTTCTGCCTGGGAAATGATCCAAGAGATTCTTTCGATTTGAGAAGAAAAAGTACCGATAATCACACGTCCTGGCGCTTCAGAAATCAATTTTTCTAAATTTTTTTTCATCGTTTCATGAGAAGCAGATGGTCGTACGTCGATAGCGCCTAAACTTTCTAGCATCAAAATGCGAGGACTTTTTAGTTTGCTCAAGTGAGTGTAGTCTAAGATTGGGCGATTGTTATTATCTCTTTCTAGTGTCCAGTCACCAGGGTGAATCACTGTACCTTGTGGGGTCTCTAGGGTCACGCCGACTGCGTCCATGATGGAGTGTTCCATTTGGAAAAATTTTAAAGTAAAGTTACCAAATTTGAATTGATCGTTTAAGCTTTGGACCATTAAAGTTTTGAGATTTTTAGCGTCATGTTTTTTATAGTCCTCAACTTTGTGCTTGACCATCGCTAAAGTAAGGGGACGACCCACTATCAAAGGATAGCCGAGTTTTTCTAAAAGAATCGGAGAGGCGCCAATATGATCTAAGTGGCCGTGTGAAAAAATCACAGCGCGAATATTTTTTTCTTTACCTTTGAGATACTCAGTATTGGGGATGATGTAGTCGATGCCAGGCATATCTTCTTCTGGAAATTGTAAGCCCATATCTAAGATGATGATATCTTGATTGTACTCAAAGATTGTCATGTTGCGACCTACTTCTTCACAGCCACCCAAAGGTATAATGCGAAGTTTATTTTGGCTCGCAGAGCTGCGAAGCGGGCTGCTAGTTTTTGGCACAAAAGTTCTTTGTGGCCTAGCAGTGCTCAATCTATTAGTTTGGTTTTGTTTTGGTGCTTGTGTTCTATTATTTCTAAGCGGTTTTTGGCTAGCTACTGGATTTGGTTTCAAATTCGTAGCAGGCGTATTGGCGCTTAAAACTTTTTGTGCTGGTTTATTTGCACGATGATGATAGCTTTGTCTTTTTTTCGTTTGGCCGACATTGTTTGCGCCAGTTGATAAAAGATTATCAGTACTATCTGTTAAATTGTTTTGCATATTTTTTTAATAATTAAATTAAGAGCGATAATCTAAAAGATTATCTTTTTATTTATAAAGATGTGTTATGTTATTGTTTAGTTAGCCAAACTTCTTTTGGTTTTTATAAACCAAGTAGAAATAGAGGCTAGTCGATCGGCTGGTAAATTGATAAATTTCAATTCATCTACGCCTTTGAGTTTTTTAGCTACAGGGTAAGTATAAGTTGGATTATATAAAAATATAGCTAGATGTTGTTCTAATAATTTTT
>JACCDG011745610.1_pt1 | contig 17311 bp, 8 predicted proteins | sample 7442471 | NCBI WGS metagenome assembly JACCDG01 (sample SAMN15323444, study PRJNA562643) | freshwater metagenome | isolation source: river surface water | place: USA:Blue River Watershed | collected 2017-08-17 | reverse complement strand
GCCGAGAGTTTTTTCTCGTCCGGGTGCATTTGAACAAAGCTCACCCTTGAGTGATCGTCTATGGCCACATGCGCCACTTCCCAGCCCGCACCCGTGACCGAATCTCGACGATCGCCAGTGACCCGATGACTGGGGCGCACGATGCGACCAAGTTTCTTGGTGTCCATGTGCAGCAACTCGCCTGGCGCCTCTCGCTCATAGCGCACTGTGGCCACTTGGGGCTCCAGGGCTTTGAGACTGGATAAACCCATGCGGGCCAATACCCGACTGACGGTGGTAACACTTCGCCCGACGGTTGAGGCAATGCGGCGCATGGGCATTCGATTGCGGCGAAGCTGCTCAATGCGCAGCAACAGCACGGTATCGATAGTGCTGCGCGTCTTGATTGGGCGGGAGTGCCCGTACTCAGTCTTTGCAATCCAGCTCGGCCATCAGTTTTTGCTCTCATGGGGCCATATTTCGTATTCATGTGACCGTCAGTGTTTAAATTGCTCCTGTGGGAGCAAAAAATTGACTTGAGTAGCATGTTCCACTAGAATTTGTTCTCTTGGGGACAATTCATGAAGATCAATGATGTGACTCTGCCTGAGTTGGCATTGGCGCTGAGTGCCGAGCGCAAACGCCAAAAACTCTCTCGCGAAGACGCTGCTGCGGTCTGTGGCGTCAGCACGTCTTTCATTCGCGACGCCGAGTCGAACCCAGAAAACTGCTCGCTAGGCAAACTCGCGAAGCTCATCAACGGGTTGGGCCTCAGCCTAGAGGTGTCCGGCCTAGAAGTTCCGAGGTTGGGCTTGCCAAAGTCAGGGCAAGGGCTTGGCCTTGCAGCTGTACCAGCAAAGACTGCATCTCAAGGACTCATTGCGGCTGCAATGGGGCTTCATCAAGCCGACTTTGGCGTTCCAGCATCTCAGCTTGTTGAGACTGTTAAAGGTGGACTGCCTGATCTGTTGCGGACGCCCAGTCAGCCAAGTCCTGAATCGGGTCTGGACTCACTGATGGCCCAAGGCGGGATGAAGAACAAATTGAAGGGTGAGTCATCATGATCCGGTTGCGCGTGTGGGCCAATGACCAGCCCATGGGGTGGTTCGGCCACGAAGCTGGGCAGTATTTCTTTCAGTACGACGAGAGCTGGCTGAGCGCCGAGCATGCCTGTGTGCTGGCCCCGCAATTTGTCCTGCGCGCTGAGCCGTACTCGGGTGAGCCGATCAAGACCTTTTTCGCGAACCTGTTGCCAGAGGGGGCTGCTCTGGAGGAGATCTTGGGCGCGATGCACATGCGCGATGCCAGCACATTTGAAATCATCGGCCAGTTAGGAAAAGAGTTGCCCGGGGTGTTGTCCGTGCGGGCGGAGGGAAATGTGCCGTCTGGGCAGCAACGGTACAGCTCGCTGAGCAAAGAAGCGTTGAGCCAACGCATCAAGGATCGCGATCAGCAAAAACCTTTGCTCACCTCCAATGACCAGACGAGCATGTCATTGCCGGGGGCTCAGGATAAATTAGGGCTGCGCTACGACGCACGGCGCGGCCTGCTCTACGACAGTGTCGGGGGCACGCCAACCACACACATCGCCAAACCAGATACACGGCTGGTGAAGTTCCAGCCCAGTGCAATCAATGAATACCTTTGCATGCGCTTGGCGGCGAACATCAAGTTGCCTGTGCCGCCGGTCCATCTCATCCAAGTGCCCGAGACGGTTTACATCGTTCAGCGCTATGACCGCATCGTGTTGGGTGACGGCATCCAATGCCTGCATCAGGTCGATGGCTGTCAATTGCTGGGCTTGGGGCAAGATTGGAAATATGAGCGTCAAGGGCTGGTCAGCCTTAAGCGCCTCGTGGAGGCACTGCGTGGGCTGCAGTTGCCCGCCAAAGACCTGCTCAGTTTCCAGCGCTGGGTCATGTTCAACTACCTGATTGGCAACAGCGATGCCCATGCCAAGAACATTTCGGTCTTGATTGACGAGACCGGTTATGCACTGGCCCCCTTTTATGACCTGTTGTGCGTGCAGGTGTATGGCGATGACCGTCTTGCACTGTACATCGGGGACGATGACCAGTACAGCAGCGTTGGCGCCCACTCGTGGGAGGCCTTTTGCGAAGATTGCGGCTTCAGCGTCAAGCCTACCTTGGCACTGTTCAGGAAGATGGCGCAGGAGGTGACCAAGGCTTGGGGCGTCGTGACTGCGCAGGCCATGACAGACTTTTCACTCACACCTCAGGAGTTGAAGTTGATGGCCGCAATCACCGAGGTCATCGCGAGCAACTGCTCAGCAGCTGTGTCGATGACGGCCAGGCGCTGACAGGGGGCGTCCCGAGCGGTATGGCGAGAAAAGCCTGCTTTTTTGGGGCGATGAGCGCGTATGTTCAGCGCCTCGTGGCGGCATCCCCGATCAGGTCCTTTGTGACCCCCTGAGCGTCTGTCCGCTTGGCGAAGTGTCAGCCGCCATGCCTGCACAGTCCATGCACCGTCGGAACTGAGGACCCACGCCCCTGGTGCCCGAGGCCGGGGTGGCGGTCCTGGCCTGGTCTTAAGAACAATAGACTTTAGTTTGATTGCAAATGGATGCATCTCATCCTGACCCATCTGCCCGAAAGTCCCAGCCATGTTTGTTTGCCACCCGTCAACGCTGCGCTTGGTCGGGGCACGCAGGCCGGGCATGGCCCAGGCGATGGCCCGTCCTTGCATCTGGCTCTTGTGCTGGCTGTGCTGGCTGGCTGCCCCGGTTTGGGCCCAATCCTCCCAGGCCGCGCCGGCGTCCCAAGCGACGCCGGTTTTGCGCGTTCAATTGCTCTGGTACCACCAAGCGCAGTTTGCGGGTCTGTACATGGCCCAGGCGCGCAAGTACTTCGAGGAAGAGGGCCTTCAGGTGATCCTGGTCGAGGGGGGCGAGGGGATCAACCCCATCACCGAACTCCAGTCAGGACGTGTGGACCTGGCCTTGTCCTGCTTGTCCAACGCGTGGGCGCGCTCTACCCCTGAAGCACCCGTGACCCATGTGGCCCAGGCCTTGACGGGTGATTTTCTGTCGGTGGTCTGTCGCACCGATGCGGGGGTTCGCACCCCTCGTGAACTGGCTGGGCAGCGCATCGGTGTCTGGCGATTGGGCGATGAGTTGATGGTCCAGGAACTGTTGCGCCGACAGTCGATCCCGCCCGAGCGTGTGCAGTTGGTGACACAAAAGCCCCGGGCCCAGGACCTGATCGCGGGGGATCTGCCCTGTGTCACGGCGATGACCTACAACGAGTACTGGCACATCCTGGCCGCCGGCCTGTCGCCCGATGAGTTGGTGGTCTTCTCGCCCAAAGACCACGGCGTCACGCGCATGGAAGATGGTGTCTATGCCCTGCACGAGCGGTTGGCCGCGCCCGAATTTCGCGATCTGTTGGTGCGCTTCACGCGCGCCATGCGACGGGGCTGGATGGAGGCCAGACAGGAGCCCACGCTGGCGTTGCAGGTGGTGCAGTTGCGCGCCCCCACCAGCCACCGGGATCACCAGCGGCACATGCTCGAGACCCTGCTTGCATAATTGCCTGCGGAACGCGATTTCGGCTTCTTGGATCTCAAGCGTTACGAAAGTGCGGCAGAGACCTTGCGCACACAACTGGCGAAAACAGCGGATCCCCCCTTGATCTGGACCCACCAGATTTGGAATGCGCTGCATCCCCCAGGGGTGATCACCCCCGCCACCCGCCACCATGTGCGAGGGGTCTTCAACTCCGCCTGGTTTGGCGTGCTGGTCTTGCTGGGCACTTTGGCGTTTGCGTTTTCTGCCACTTTGGAGGCGATTGACCGGGGCTATGGCCTTTGGGGGCGCCTGCTGGTGGCCATGGTGGCCAGCATGGGCGGTGGCGCCATTCGTGATTTGCTCGTCGGTGGCGATCGGCTTCCCTACTACTTCATGTCGGACATGCGCTATCCGGTCGGTATCTTCCTGATCGTGATCGCCGCGTCCTTGCTGGTCAAACCCACGGCCTTGCCTGGACAGAGCGGTCCGCTGGTCCGTACCCGCTTGGTGTGCGAGACCCTGGGCTTTGCGCTCATTGCCGTCAATGGCGCCTTCGTGGCGCTCATCGCGCAGTTGTCGTGGTACTGGGTTCCATTTTGCGCGGCGCTCTCCTGCACGGGTGGCGGTCTGTTGCAGGACGTGCTCATGAACCGTGAACCGTCGGCGTTCCGAAGTCGTCTGTTTGAAGAGATTGCCATCGTCACCGCACTCAGCCTGTTGTTGGTGCTGTTGCTGGCCAACCAGTTGGAGCAGTCGAACATGCCGGTGTATGCGAGCGTGGCGGTGGGTCTGGTCGTGGCCATTGGCTTGTGCGAGTGGGTTCGGCGGGCCAAACCCACGCTGCCTCGATGGATGGGGGGCTGCCCGCCCCGCTTGGGCGTCCATCCTGAGGCCGTCGGCTCCGCCCCAAAAACCGTCAGGCGAGGGGCATCGGTTCTTCGGAACATGTGATCGATCTTCCCTCCTGTTCATGGCCGCCGGCATTGGGCGTTTGGCCAGGATGGGCGGGCGCCGCGTGCACAAGGCTGCTGACGCAGTACCATGGACCCCATTGATGTGCGCCCATGAGCTTTCCATCCAAAACCGCTGCCCACACCCTGTTCTTTGGTGAGCATCCCTCGATGCGCGAGTTGCACCGCCTGATTGAGCGGGTGGCGCGCAGCCAGGCGCGCACCGTGCTCATCTATGGCGAAACCGGCACCGGCAAGGGCCTGATTGCCCGCATGCTGCACGAACTCTCGCCCAGAAAGCACGCGCCCTTTTTGGACATCAACTGCGCGGCCATTCCATCGAGTCTGCTCGAATCGGAGTTGTTCGGCCATGAAAAAGGCGCGTTCACCGGGGCGGTCAGCCGCAAGCAGGGCCTGATCGAGGCGGCCGACGGTGGGACGTTTTTTCTGGATGAGGTGCGCGAACTCGATCCGGTGATGCAAGCGAAGATGCTGACCTTGCTCGACACCCGTCGGATGCGGCGCGTGGGGGGCGTCAAGCCCGTCGATGTGGACGTGCGCTTCATCGCCGCGACCAACAAGATCCTGCTCAGCGAGGTCAACAGCGGCCGTTTCCGCGACGATCTGTACTACCGACTGCAGGTGATTGCGGTCAACATCCCGCCGCTGCGTGAGCGGGGTGATGACTTGTTTTTGCTGGCCGAGCGCTTCATGCGCCAATACAGCCGTGAGTACGGTGCCACCCCCAAGCGCTTTTCGGCGGCCGTTCAACACATCTTTCGCCAATACGCCTGGCCCGGGAATGTGCGCGAACTGGAAAACCTGATCGAGCGGATCTGCTTGTTGGAGGATGGCGACGAGGTGTTGCCCACGCACCTGCCGCGGCGCATCTTGCGTGCGGTCGAGGCGGGGCCGATGGCGGACCCAGCCGCCAGCGGCGCGGCGCCGGGTGGCCCATCGGCAGGGGGGGCCGGCGGCGCGCTGGATGCGCTGGCCTTGGCCGACTACCACGGCGCCACACAGGCCTACCAGCGGCGGCTGATCGAAGCGGCGCTCAAGCGCGGCGAGGGCGGCGGCGCTGGACGACTGGCGCAAGCTGCGCAGCGGCTGGGTTTGAGTCGCCACGCATTGCGGCACCAGATGCGCAAACTGGGCTTGTCGATCGACGAGTCCTGAGAGGCGTGCAAAATGCGCATGGGCGTGAAATTCACGCATATTTGCAACTATTTTGACGCCAACTTTCTGGCGTCCATGCGCCGTTTTTTCTGAAACTGCCATCAAAACAAGGACTTGGACCGGGTGTGCAAGCTGGCCCGGTTTATGCAAGACATGGCCGTCATCACAACGGTTCATGGCATGAAGTCCCTCAAAATCATCTGTCCCAACGGCCACCTGGGGTTCGCCCCTTTGCGGCCTGAAAGTTTCCAAGCCGGCGTCGAGGCGGGCCCCGATTACATCGCTGCGGATTCCGGCAGCGACGATGTGGGCCCCGTTCCCTTGGGGTCCGACACCTCCACCAGCCCCAAGGCCTGGCAGCGGCAAGACCTGGAGCACATGCTGCTGGCAGCGCGCCGACTGGGGGTGCCCATGATCATCGGCTCATCGGGCGACACCGGCGCCAACAGCCGGGTGGACATGTATGTGGCGATGATCCGGGACATTGCCCGACAGCACGGTCTGGCGCCCTTCAAACTGGGGTATTTCTATTCGGAGGTCTCCAAGGAGCGTGTGCGCCAGGCGATGCGCCAGGGCCTGACCGTGGCGGGTCTGGATGGTTTTGCCGACCTCACCGAGGAAGCGCTCGATGCGACGGATCGCATTGTGGCGATGGCAGGCGTGCACCCCTTTATCGAGTTGCTGCGCCAGGGGGTCGATGTGGTCATCGGGGGGCGCAGTTCCGACGCAGCGGTCTTTGCGGCCCCAGCGCTGTTTCATGGCTATGGCGCCGATCAGGCGTATTACTTGGGCAAGGTGCTGGAGTGCGCTTCGTTCTGCGCCGAGCCGTATGGCGGCAAGGAAACGGTGATGGGTGAGATCACCGAGCAGGACGTGCGGGTCACGGCCATGCACCCGCAACAGCGCTGCACCGTGGCCTCGGTCTCTGGCCATGCCATGTATGAGCGATCCAATCCCTATGAGGAATTTTTTGCAGGTGGCAAACTGGACATGACGCATTGCCATTACGAGCAGTTGGACGAACGCACCACCCGTGTCACCGGTTCGCGATTCATTCCCGCCGAGAAGGTCTTGGTCAAGCTCGAGGGCGCCGGCAAGGTGGGGGAGCGCTATGTGGGCTTTTGTGGCATCCGCGACCCCTACACCGTGGCGCATGTCGACCAAGTGATCGAGTGGGCGCGTGAGCAGGTTCGCGCGCGTTTTGGGCAGACCGGTTACGAGTTGCATTACAACGTTTATGGGCGCAACGGGGTGATGGGGGATCTGGAGCCGCTCAAGGACAAACCGGGGCATGAGTTGTGCGTGATGGTGCAAGGCGTGGCGCCCACCGCCGAGATGGCCGAGGAACTGACCATGATCGGCCTGCGCCAGATGTTTTACGCGCGCTTGCCGGATGTGAAAGGGACGGCCGGATCGGTGGCCTTTCCGCTCGACGAGGTCCTGCACGCGAGCCCGGCTTACCGTTGGACTTTGAACCATACCTTGCCGGTGGACGATCCCATGGACTTGTTTGAAACGCATGTTGTGCACATCACCGCCCAGGAAGGGAGCGCCGCATGAGCCTTCAACCCCTGCACCAACTGGCCAAGACCATCCGCAGCAAGAACGCGGGTGTCAACAAGATCACCTTTGACATCATCTTCCGCGATCCCGCTGCCTACGAGCGCGTCAAACGCTCGGGCCTGATCACCCGCGACCGGATGGCCGCGCTGTATCGCATTCCGGTCGAACGAATCAGCGACTTTGTCGAGTACGACCCCGGCCTGGCGATCAAGTTCACCATTTACCGCCTCACGCCAAGCGGCAGCGCTGGCGATGGGGACATCTTTGGGGCACAGCAATACGCCCCGCTGCTCGATCTGCAAATTCCCTGACCCATCTCACCATCCCAACAAGGAGACATCCATGACCCCTCGCATTTCCCGCAGGACCAGCCTGTCTGCCCTCATGGCCCTGGTCACAGGCCTTGCCGCCTCGACCGGTGTTTGGGCGCAGGCCGAGGCCGACAAACTGCCCGCTGTGATCAAGCTGGTGGTGCCCTTTGCGCCCGGCGGCAGCAACGATGTGATCGCCCGTGCCATTCAGCCCGCACTGGCCAAGCGCCTGAACACCACCGTCATCGTCGAGAACAAGCCTGGCGCGGCGGGCTCGATTGGCTCGGACATGGTGGCCAAAGCCCCCAAGGACGGCTCGGTGCTCTTGCTCACCTCTTCCTCGCTGGTGACGTCTGCCGCCACCATGCCCAACACCACGCCTTACAACGTGGAGACCGCGTTTGCGCCGGTGGCCATGATTGGTCAAGGCCCAATGCTGGTGGCGGTGTCGGCCAGCACGCCGTACAAAACACCCGATGAATTTGTGCGCGCTGCGCGAGCCAAGCCCGATGCGGTGACGTATGGCACTGCTGGGCCGGGCTCGATCGCGCACATGAGCAGCGAAATGCTGGCGGATGCCGCGCGCGTGCAAATGTTGCATGTGCCCTACAAGGGCGCAGCCCCCGCCTTGCTGGACCTTGCCTCGGGCCAGATCCAGATGATGGTGTCCAACTACTCGTCGATCGTCGCCCAGATCAAGGCGGGCCGGGTGCGGCCGCTGGCCGTGACCTCGAAAAACCCAAGCCCCTCGTTCCCCGACCTGCCGCCGATGGCCATTGCCGCGCCTGGCTTTTCAGCCGAGATCTGGGTGACGGTGTTCGCCCCAGCGGGCACCCCCTCTGCCTTGGTTCAGCGACTCAACCGTGAGATCAACGAGATTGCCAAGTCCCCCGAGGTGCGCGCCTTGCTGGAGGCCGACGGCACCCTGCCGGTGGCCTTGAGTCCCGCCGAAGTGGCGCAACGGGTCAAGGAAGATCTGGCCGCCTGGCGCAAGATCGCCACGGCCAAAAACATCCGGGCCGAATAAAGCGGCCTGGCAGACCTCGCCCCTGACCCGGCGAACGGGCCGTGGGTGGCTCGATGGGGCGAGGTTCACCCTGTGCGGATGGGGCCTGGGCCATCCGAGGATCCCGAAAAACCCGCTAGGCGCCGGGCATCGGTTCTTCGTAACATGTGACCATCCAACAAAGGATCCCATGCAACGTCGACACACCCTCACCGCCTTGGCCGGCCTGCTGGCCATGTCGGCCCTCACCCCCGCTGCGCTGGCGCAGACTTGGCCCTCGCGCCCGATCCGGCTGATCGTGCCCTTTCCGCCCGGGGGCCTGATCGACAACATGGCGCGCCTGGTGGCCCCCCGCCTGGCGCAAGAGCTGGGCCAGCCGGTCGTGATCGACAACAAACCCGGCGCTGGCGGCAACCTGGGCGCAGGTGAAGCGGCGCGTGCTGCGGCCGATGGGCACACGCTCTTGATGGCCTCGCCCCCGCTGACCATCAACCCGGCGCTCTACAACAAGCTGCCCTATGACCCGCGCAGCATCGCGCCCATCGGTCTGCTGGGACGCGTGCCCAATGTGCTGGTGGTCAACCCCGCCTCGGGTCTGCAAAACGTGGCCGAGCTGACCGCGCGCCTGAAAACCCGGCCGGGCCAGTTCAATTACGCCTCCAATGGCAACGGCACCTCGCTGCACCTGAGCGCCGAGCTGTACAAAAGCCTGGCCGGGGTGTTCGTCACGCACATCCCCTACCGGGGCGCGGCCGCGGGCCTGACGGCGGTGATGGCCGACGAGGTGGGCTTCATGTTCGACAACCTGCCCTCGGCCCTGGGCCTGATCCAGGGCGGCAAGCTCAAGGCCCTGGCGGTCACCACGCCCCAGCGCAGCAGCGCGCTGCCCCAGGTGCCGACCATGGAGGAGGCGGGCGTCAAGGGTTACCAGGTCTTTGCCTGGTTTGGCCTGGCGGCGCCGGCCGGACTGCCAGCGGCGGTGCAGCAAAAGCTGGAGCAGTCGCTCGAGCGCGTGGCGCGCAACGACGAGGTCAAGGCCGCCATGCAAAAGGCCGGGGCCGAACCCACCTGGCTGGGCGCGCAGGCCATGTCCGGCTTTATGCAGGCCGATACCGCCCAATGGAAGCAGGTGTCGGCCTACGCCAAGATCTCGCTGGACTGAGCCTGCGGCAGGGCGCAGCGCCCTGATCAAGTCCTGTTCGTCCGCCTTCGATTCATGCCTGCACCGCAGGCTTTCGGTCGTGCTGGGCGTTGGCCGAACGGCCGCAATACGTCTGCCGATGGTCTTCAATCCGTGGCGTGCTTGCCTGGCGAAAGCCAGGTGGGTTGCGCCTGCTCAGCCCGCTGCTCAACGCACCATCAAGTTCAATTGGCATCCTAAAATAAACATTTTGTAAATTGTTTATTCATAGTGTATAAACAAAGATATACACATTTAGGAGTGATTGCCATGGGCAAGAGCAAGAAAAAGACGCCAGCTGCGGATTCGGTGGCGTATATCCAAGCATTGAGCCCAACGGTCATTCCCTGGCTATCGACATCGGTGGTGTCGTCATGGAATGCGGCACAGATCCAAGCCCTGACGCGGGATCAGTTGAGGGCGATGACGACATCGCAAATTACCTGTTTGCGAACTGCCCAGATCAACGCCATGGCCTACTGGCAGGTTGGCGCGCTCACGGACGAACAGTTCGCGTCCCTCACGTCAAGTCAGATCGCAGCCTTGACCCGCGATCAGGTGTGCTATCTATGTGGCGTGTATAGGTTGCATACCTTATCGGCCAGTCAGGTTCAGGCCATGACCGCCTCGCAGATGTCATGGTTTCCAACGTCAAGCAACCGATTTTTTTATCCTCCTCCATACGATGGCAGCTCATGGTTTTATTTTTCACCCATGCTGTCCACGCTGCCGCAGAAGTTCATCTCGAACATCACCGCCAGCCAAATACCGGGTTGGACGAGCGCCGAACTCGTTGATTTGGTGGCAGGGCAGATCGGATGGTTCAGCACATCGGCGGTCAAGGCGATGAGCGCGGCCCAGTTGTCGTGCCTGAGCGATTTGAACGCCTTGACCGCCGATGCGGTTGCCAATTTGGGGGCAGCCCAGTTGGTGGGACTGAACGTCGACAAGATGCCGTCGCTCAGGGGCCAGTTTCTCAACCGGCTCGGGGCAATGGCCACCAGCCTGGCGGCTGTCAACCGTGCTGGCGTCCAAACCTTCAACTTGACGCTGTCCGGACAGGACATGATCACGGCCTTTTCAACCGGGCAAATCGCGCGACTGCAAGCCTCTGCATTGGCGGATTTGGATCAGCAGCACACATTGGGGCTGACCGCTGGCCAAATCCGGGCACTGTCGAATGCCCAGATCGCGAGCATGCGCTTCATCACCCGGGTCGGGGCGCAGGCGGCGCAGATCCAGGACGCCAGGTACACGGGGGCCAGCACGCCGGTGTACTACAACGGCACCCTGTTGAGCAAGGTATTGGCCGATCGGCTGTTGCAATATGGGTTTGACGCCAGCAGGACAAGCGCCCTGAGCGCGGGCCAGGTGGCCAGCATCAGCAATCAGGCCTGGGCCCAGGCCACGGCCGACTTTCTGAACAATCTGACGGGCACCGCGTTCGCGGCCATCGACGCCAGCAAGTGGGGGCAGATGAGCGAAGCCGCGATCTCGGGCTTGAGCAGCTACTCGGTGGGGCTGCTCACAGCGGCCCAGCTCAGCGGCATCCGTCTGGACCTGCTGGGCAGCCGCATCGTGGATCTCAGCGCAAATGCGGTCGCCTCCTTGACCCCGACCCAGATCGCGCGCATGACCATCGAGCAGGCGCTTTTGTTGCCGCCCGAGTTCGTCAAAAAATTGGACATCAACACGGTGCGGGCGCTCTCGCCCAACCAAGTCGCCGTCATGAGCCTCCTGTCCTTGGCCGTGCTGCCCGCCCAGGTGCTCAGCGTCTCGGTGATCAACACCCTTGGCACTGCGCAGTTTGCCGCATTGCAGGTGGGGCTCATCCCGGCGTCTGTGGTCAACCAGATCTATTCGGTCAAGCAGGCGCAATGGCTGCGTGAGCGGGTGCGACAAAACGTGCCGCTGACCGCCGATTTGATGAATGCGCTATTGCCCTCCATCGTGGCGCAGCTGGACACCCAGCAGTTGGCCGCGCTGCCCGCCACAGAATTTGCCCGCTTGAGCGTGCCTGTCCTGGCGGCGTTCACGTCCAGCCAGTGGGCAGCGATCACTGGTGAGCAGATCAGCTCGATCAGCGTGGCAACCTTGACGGCACTGGACACCGACGTGAACGGCGTCTGTGGTTTGTCCAGCATGCTGCGCTACGTCAGCCAGAACACCTTTGAAAGCCTGACACTGGCGCAGATGACCTTTCTGGGCACCCGCATCGATCACGACCTGACGCTCTTTTTTGACGACGTGCGGGCCACCTGGACCCGACAGTCCCTGATCAACCTGTACAGCCTGGGCCTGATCGATATCGAGGTGGCCGCCAACGGCCTGACCCCTCAGCAATTTTTTGGCACCATCACCTCGCCGGTGGCCTTCAACTGGCAGTGGGTGGATGCCGACTTCCTGAACCGCTTGTCGCCCAGCGATTTCCAGCTGATCCTGCCCAACTCCAACGTGCAGGCCAACTGGGGCATTTCAGGTCTCTCGCTCGCGGCCCTGAGAGGGCTGAGCGAACAGGCGGTCTCGTACCTGACCGATGCCCAATTTGCCGCTCTCAGCACCACACAGCTGTCCGCCATGGGGCAATTCTCGGCCCTGTCGGCTTCGGCGGTGCGATCGATGGGCGCAGCGCAAATTGCGGCGCTTGACTTGTCGCAGATGAACCTGCGGTTTGCGGGGCTGTTGAGCGCCACGCAGTGGTCGTGGGTCCGTCCCACACAAATTGGCCAGATCCAGGCGCGTGTGTGGCGTGACCCGGCCAGTGTGTCGATCATCTTACCAAGGCTCAGCGATGCCAAGCTGCGCGCCATCACCATCTCAGCGGACATGGGCACGACATTGTTCGGCGCCCTGAGTCCACAACAGTGGGCTGCCCTCAGCCCCGAGCAGTGGGCCCGTCTGAGCGCAGCGCAGCTCCAGGCGGGCGGTCCGCAGATCGACTGGTCCTTGATCAGCATGTCCCAGATCAATGCCTTGACACTGGACAGCTTCCTGCAATGCTTTGTGGGCCAGGCAGGACTGGCGCCAGCGTCAGCGATGCTGCTGCCTTATGTGCTGGCACAGGCGACACGCCTGGAGCAGAGCCAATTCGGCGCTGCCCTGACGTTTCTGGGGCAGCTCAAGCCAGAGTTCATCCAAGCATTGGGTCTTCGGATCAGCACTTGGCCAGGTCGTGACGCCATCCCCTGGCTCACGGCGGTGCTGGGCCGAAACATCGCACCGCCCTGGGAAGATGCCACTGGGGAAATCTTGAGTCAGATGCTGATGAGCCATCAGGGCTTGGACGCCATGGTGAGCTGGTTGGCGGCTGCAGCCCGCATGACGCCGAACAGTGTTGGCGCAGATCCAGACGCCACGATGGCGCTGTTGGGGCAGGTTCGCTCAGAAAACCTGACAAAGGCCTACGGGCAGTTGATGGTCGTGGCGTTGGAAGCCAACACCAAAGTGGTGCCCATCATGACCGAACCGCAGAGCGCAAGCCCTGCCGCAGTCGATGAATCGGCACCAGCTGCCGACGGTGCCCAGTCGCCTGGTGGCGTGGCCCTGGCCACCGCCGATCCGACCACCCGCCAGCTCAAGCTGGACGAGTCGTCTCTGGGGATCTGGCTGACCCAGTCGGTCAAAGCGGCCCTGTCGGATGCATCGACCATCACCCAGATGGTCGATGCCCCCGCATTGACCCGATTTGCCGATGCCCTTGACGAATATCTGGAGACCCATCTGGCTTTGTTGGACGAGACGCCGGTCGATGCCCTCACCGACAGCCCCGCCAATCCGATACAGGCGGCAAGGACCACTGCCGTGACCGCGGTTCAACAGGCGCTGAATGCGGTGGTCAACGAGATCATGCAAACGGCGGGGATCAATGCCGACAGCGATCAAGCCAATGCGCTGCGTGACATCGTCCGAGACGTATCGGCAACCATTGATTGGCAGGGTGCAACCTGGGCCCAATCACTGCTCGAACAAGACCCCTTGGCCGGGCCGACATGGAAGGAACAAATCGCCTTGGTGGAGCAGCAACTCAAGGCCAGGGTCAAGGCATGGGCTTTGGGCGGTCAAACCGGCACCGCGCAGTTGCCTGAACTCGCTGACGGGAACGCCTTGGCCAATGTGCAAGCTGCACAGGCGATTGGGGCGTCAGCGCGGGCGGTCAAGACGGCGGAACGGTATGTCCAGGCCATTGACTTCTGGATCCCCATGTTGCCTCAGAGTGCGGCCCCGGACAGCACCACCGGGTTTCTGTACTGGGTCAATCGCTTCGCGACAACCGCCCAAATTGATTTCCAGACAGCCGTCGACAACCTGGTCGGGAATGTGACGGACGATCCCTCTTTGCCGCCTTCGCTGCAGTACGCCACGATCGTGAACATGGCGTTTCGCACCTATCTCTCGTCCATTCACGCCAGCACCGTGGCCGATCAGGCCATCGAAAACCTGGAGTACAGCGATCCGAGCTCGGATGGGTCTGGGGCGGCGACCCCGTTGCCAACTTCGCCAACCCCCGATGAGGCTTCGGTGCTGAGTCGATTGGGCCCCATCCAAAAAACGGACTACACCAAGACCGTGAAGGCCTATCGCGAACTGATCAGAGCGGGTGACTTCCAACATGCAGCAGGTGGAAGCGAATTGCGGACGGCAACATTTGCCAGCGGTTTGCTCGATCGCCTTGGCGTTTTACTCCTCAAGTTGACCAATCCTCATACGCCATTGAACGCAAAGGAAGAACATGAACTTTTGTCGATCGGCGAATATTTTTCATCGAATCAAGACTTGAACAAAATCGCAAAAGGTTTGTCCCCGACAGCCCAAAGGCAATGGAGCCACCTTCAGCACGGCCTAAGCCTGGAAGAGGGGGCCATTGCACCAAATAGCGGTTTTGCATATTTGACGCTTCATGCAGTACAAGAAGAAGCTTATTGGTTTAACAGAAAGCTGGGGGGAACCTATTCTTTGGCCGACTACAGATCGAATCAAACCATGGGTGCGGAGACCTATATTGATTCAATCATCAATACGTCCCAGGATGCCGAACGCGTATCCAGTGCAAGAGCATTGAGAGATTTGCTGACGAATGCGCCATCGGATTCCAATATCCGAATTGTCACGGTGCTGGATCAATTCTTTGACATCGAAGCTGTGTTTGCATATGAAGTCACTGGCTCTGGTGAACAGAGTCAGGTGGTCATCAAAAGCAGTTCAGCCATGAACACGCACGATGAGGCCAATTATGCGGTGGCCGTACAGTTTGTTAAAAAAGAAAATTCAAATGCCGCCATCAGGATGGAGGCCAATCAGAATAATTGGGATATTTTAAATTCGATTGGATTTACAGAAAGCTTGAATCCATTTGCGCAATTGGGTTCATATTTGGCATCTGATCATTCAGATGAATTTGCATCCAATTATCAACATGATCAATTGTGGAGTCAAGTGCGGATGAGAGACGCCAATGCACTGAATGTGGCATTGGAAAGACTGGGATTTTTTATAAATAAATCAAGGAATGGACAAGCACTCAATTTGGATGAGCAAATTGAAATGCGATCGATCGTAGATTGGCTATCGCAACACCCGCCAACCTTGTCGAATAAAGATTCACTGTCGACCACTTCAAGATATGTTTGGAATGTATTGCAATATGCAGATAACTCGCGTCGTCTTGATGTGCCAGCTGATGGTGTCGGATATCTGCGTTCAAAAGAACTGGCCAGCATTGCTGAAGCCTCAGGGAAATATAAATCAAAAGCGGTGGCAGTGGTGCGATTTGCCAACAATGATGGCTATGATGATTCGGTGAACACCATCAATGAGCAACTCGATGGCCTGATTGCATCTGGTCAAGCTGATCTGGCGCAAAATGCCGCAGATTTGAAGCAAAGAATTCAGCAAGATGCATCATTGCCAAAGCAATATGTGATCATGGTGAGTGATCAATATGATGCACCTGTTGCCTTCTTTTATCTCGATGGGAATAACATTGATGGAGAGAATGCTGTCATTCGTGGTCAGACAAACTCGGGAATATATGCCAGTGCTGCCGCGACAGCATCTATTGTAAATTCAAATTATTTTGTTCAAATCAGCACAGGAAATCCTGTCGATTGGCGAATTTATGCGGAGGCAGGATTCTCCGGTTCAAGAAACGTGAGTTCCATTGATCAAGTAATTGGATTGCTCAATCAAAGAATTGATGGTGTGTATTCTGATGAATCATTCAGTCAGTGCTTGACTTTGCTGTCATCAGCTCAAGATCATGTGGCTTATTCGCAGATTGGTTCGAATAAGATTTCTTACAGATCAAACAAAGCATTGAGGGAACTCAATTCTTTGGTTAAGTCTTCGCTAAAAACTACATTAAACGAAAAACAACTTAACAGACTTTATGGCTTATTGAAATCCTGTGCTTCTATTAGACCTGTCGACGATTCTGAGTTCACGCCAGTCAGTAAAACAATATTGGCAGGTGTTCACTCATGGATTGCGAGTTTCTTGCCAGAACCCAGCAATGGCCGCGGCAGTTTGTGGTCACCATTCTTGGCAAAAATGCAAGCCATTCTCCATGGCTATTCGTCAGAAGTATGGCGCCCAACGCAACTCACGGCGGATCTCACGGCCGCGATTCAGCAGTTCGCTGAATCGCAACGGGGAATACCAGGGACATTGGCCGCTTATTTGAATACAAGAAAACTGTTGTCATCCACCGACGCAAACACCAGACTTGTTCTCGTCAAGGATCGCTTGGGCAATATTCAAGGCGTTTTTGGGGCCACCATGGCGGGGCAACTGATCAGTCTGAATGGTGATGGCTTGATCGCCAATGGCCTGGCTGATCGGAGTGGAGTTTATGCCGCAGTTGCCAACGGACTTACTGAATCAAATCCATCATCAGATATTTCAGTTGGATTTACACGAGCCAACTGGTCTGATTTGTCTGCGGTTGGTTTTTCATCCAATTTGAGTGATCTCACTGCAGTGTTTGATCGACTTACTAATCCTGGAAATCTGATGGCTGGTGAGCTGCAGTCCTTGAATAGACAGATCACTCAAGTTCAGCAAGTTTTGATAAATGAATATACATCGTTCTTGAGTACTTCAATCGGTATCGATACATCCAATTTCGATTTTAATTCGAAGTATGGTTTTTCGATCTGTGCTGGATTGACGGCAGGCGTTCTCAATCTTTCTGGTTCCAATTTTGTAACTCAGAATCAACTGAATAAACTATTCATTCCTGCATCCAACAGCAATGTTATGTACCATGATGATTGGGATATAAATGCAGTACAAAATTATCTTTTGTATAAATCCATGGCTGAAACAAATGTTGTTTCAGCCGATGGGCGTGTGGTGAATTTGGCAGCGCAATATTTAAGTGATTTGGCAGAGCAGCATTCGAGTCCAACTGATGATGGCGGGCTGTCAATTGCAAATACCATTGGCGTTGCGCTCAATGGACTCATGCAAATCAACCCTTCTGATATCACGAGGAATGCTGAATTATTTGCTGCAACCATTTCTGCGAATGGCATACGTACCAATATACCATTTGATTCATTCGAGTTGATGGGTGTTAATAAATCAAGATTATCGGATATCCTTTCGACGCATAATTTATTC